>Ga0209480_10001737_pt1 | contig 15603 bp, 10 predicted proteins | sample JI61114C2DNA_FD_187501 | JGI IMG/M metagenome (GOLD analysis project Ga0209480, IMG submission 187501) | Wastewater effluent complex algal communities from Wisconsin, to seasonally profile nutrient transformation and Carbon sequestration -... | ecosystem: Engineered > WWTP > Effluent > Algae...
AATTACCTACTCTCAAATCAATTATTAAAAATATGTCACCTCTACATGGTCGGTAGGTAAACCAAAAGTGGTTAGTTAGAAAATGTATTTACTGCAGTTGTTTAGCTCAACCCTGCTCTGATGAATCTCCGATTCAGCAGCATCGTTCCAAGACTCCGTCCGACGCATAATACCTTATCGTAAATTATACTTATAAAAAATAATTCCCACCATTTTCGCAATTAAAAAGTGTAGCACTATCCCCGTTGTCGTGGAGTTTTCAACTCCAGACGCCACCCCGGTCTCCGGACCGGTTTTTATATTGCAAATAGTTTAATTAAAGTAAAACATTTTATTGCTTAATAAAACGTTTGGTATAATACCGTCCATCGCCGAATGCAATTTTTATAAAATAAATACCATCTGCAAAATTGGTAATATCTATAGATGCTTGTGAACTATTCACCGCTTGTGTCATAATAATATCGCCCACAAGATTTACCACAGTAATTTCATTTGCATCAACAACACCTGAAATATGAAAAATACCTGAACCCGGATTTGGTGTTATGGCAATTGAAGCAACTGTAGTAGCATCAATATTTACTATAGCTGCTTCTGTAAGTAATATTCTGCTGTAATACACATCTTCTTCGCCGTTTAATGTATTTGCCCATGCCAGATGTGCACCTTTATCGTCGGAAGTCATATCAAAATAATCACCCATTTTATTTTGTGATGGATAACCAACATGCGGATCAAATGATGGAGATAATTTCATATTTGCCGACCATGTTTCCCCCTGATCAACAGAATAACAATAATAAAGTGCGGAATAATCAACACCACCACCATCGCGGGTGTCGAGCCAAATCACATCAATTCTACCATTTGGTGCAACCGACATGGTGCCAAACCAATGTGTATTGCCATCATTTTTTTCATCGTTAATCCAAATAGGGTCTGACCATGTTAGTCCGCCGTCAGTACTTTTAGCGAAACTAATATCAGCATCATCAGGACCGGTATAAGGATCTACAGGAGCTAAAACATAAATATTGCCATGTCCGGGTCCGCCTGAGCGATCAATGTCAATATTCGCCTGTCCTATCAATCCTTCCGGATTAATATCTTGCCATCCACTTAAACTTCCATCCAGGTCAACATTTACAGGGTCGTCCCATTCAATAGTGGCTCCCGGAATTTGTGCATTCAACGAACGGGTTACAGTTAATGTGGAAGCACCGCCGCCACCAACAACATATAAATAACCATCAGCATCCACTGCCGGCATGCCGTAATAGGGTTCTGCTTCAACATGGTCACATGATTCATAACTCAAATTACCATCAGTAGACCGCGTGAAATTTCCCGGTACACAAGCACTGTAATCTGCCGACCAAATTGCATAAATATTTCCGCTACCCTCACCATTAGTGCGGTCTATGGCCATCCATTGTTTATCACCACCATGGGCATACGTGCCCTCATCCCAGGTGGCGCCACCATTTGTGCTTTTGTATACATCACATTCCCAATCGGGGTAAGGGGTGAGACTATTATAATAAAAATTGCCCTGCAGGTCGTAATCTAAAACAGGGTCTGAGCGGAAAACGCCTTCATCAATAATGGACATATTCCAGGTAAGCCCTCCGTCGGACGAATATGACCAACCTGCTTGTCTGAAATTACTTGCTATATTATCAAATTGCCGCCATCCGATGGCAATATGTAAAGTGTCGTTAATATCAATGGCGATGCTGGGTTCATTGGCTGCATCATCCACAATATTGGAAGCCGCGTCATTCACATTCACTTGCATGGTTCTAATCGAAACTATAATGGAATCGCCTTCCACTATTCGTTGCTCAAAAAAAGGAGCAGAAGTTTTTTTATTATCCCACCTGTTTTTCAGGTAAGGATTCTGCATGGTTTCATTTTCGAATTTTTGTTCATTTGCGCGTATGGTGGTTTGCGCAAATAGATGCTGTGGCTGCATTAGTGCCAAAGCAATAGCAGTAGCTAAAATTGTTTTCATGGTGGAAATTTAAAACTAATTCATGTCATAACTATTATGACATATTTCAAAAGATGAAAATTTTTAAATTTTCGTTGCATTCGTTAATAAAGAGGTAGCTTGTGAAGGATGCCATTATCACACATCGTTTTCATTTTTTAAACTTAGTATTGCGGAATGAGTGGAACTGTGTTTTGCTGGGTTTTGATTTCCGAGTTAGGTTATTTCACCCCGAAAAATAAAAACCGCAAAACGATGTGACAATTTGGAAAAGGAATAGTGTTTTAACTAAAAATGTACCGCATCTATTAAACCTTGTAATTTAAACCGTGAGTTTAATTTCAAAGATATTAGGCCAAGTAACTATGAGATGTAGGCAATGTTTTAAGTTGAACTTGAATTCTGAATTTTATCATTAATAATGAGGACATTCGACTTATCTAACCCTGCGTCTTCAAATAGATTGTATATTTTTTCGACTTTATCTTTGAAATGATTACCCTCATCAAGCAAGACAAACAACCAGTTTAATTTTTTATGTGATTTTACCATTTCGTGAATCCGGTCTCGATCTTTAGTTATCCCATTTATTGACACAACTGGTAATTTCTCTGACCATATATCCCCTCTATTGTGATTTGGTTCATATTTGTATTCGATTATTAAAACTGGCTCTTTTCCGACCCTAGTAATAATTGCAAGGTCTGCATACCTTTTTGTGCCCCCATTAACTGTTTGAACGGTTATAGGATGTTCGTAGGTTAGCATATAATGAGAATTTAAAGCCGGTACTGCTTCAATATAATTTAATAATTCCATTTGACAAGTCCAGACGAAATCTCGTTCGGTATAGAATGGACTGGTTTTTACCTTCGGAATACTTAAAATAATTTCTTTTATATCTTGAATTGAAATATTCATTGATTTAAATTAGTCAAACTAAGTTTACTATTATTTTGTAGTTAAGATTACTCGACTTCACCAGTTTTTATTCCTAAATGATTTTTAATCCATATTGATGTTCGGTTTTCACTTTTAATTTGTTTTAAAAACCAACGGTCAGAAAATTGTGCTAGGTCATTTAGGTGTAATTTGTAGTATTTAATCATAACAATTGCTGAGAATAATACATCATGATATATAAGCATTGCCAACCAGGATTTCGGGAGCGCTTGGTTTGCATCAATCAGATACCTTAGTATATTTGGACGGTCATAGCGTAAGCATTTGTCGATTGGATTTTCAGTTATTTTATTTGATTCAATAAGGTATTTTACAATATTTAAGTTGTCAAACTCGATTGCGGTTCTTAATGCGAAATTTGACAGGTTTTCCCTGTCGTCGAAGTTTTCTAAAAAATCCTGTAAATCGCCAGTCTCTGCTGATGTAATCATCGGGTGGAAATAGGTTCGATAAATGTTTAACTCAAAATGTGTCCAGTGTTCTTTAACATGCAAGTAGTAGTAATGTGAATCGGTTTCGTAATAATAATTGAATGATGATTTCAGCTGACTGCAACCCACCTGAAAATCTATTTCTAGAATCAAACCAAACGGAGTAATTTTTGCTAACCCTTTGCTGAAATCACTTACAAATTTTTCGACCTCTAAGAGTGTATTAAATTTAAAAGTATTAATATGTTGATTCGAATTCATTGTTTAAATAATATAAAATATTTTATTAAAATAAATCTTGGGGGATTTTGATTGGTTATTTTCAATTTATTAGGCATCACTGATTGTATTGTTTTTGCTTTAATTTGCCTAAGCAATAGACGACAAATTTATTGAATTAATATCAAAAGGCGTTGATAAATTGAAATAATAGGGAAGTGCTAACTATGCAGTGATTTATCGTGGTTCTTGATTTCATAAAAGAATAACAGTAGCAATAGCTTGCGATCTTTTGGAAACTAAACGGTGCTTTGACTTAAATCAACAGAACTGAGGACTTCAGGTTAATGCGAAATAATTGGATTGTTTTTGGACAGTTAGCCCTTTTCTTGCGAAATAATAGAATTGAAGTTATTTTAAAATTTAAAATATTTAAAAAGGTAAATATTGCAACCATAATTGACAGATTTTATCCCATTTGACTATATTTCATTTAGGTTGAAACTATTCAGGCAGAGGGTATTTACAATTAATTGTTAAGTAAATTTGATAAATTTAGGTTTTGAAAGTTACTAATAGTTTAAAGATTTTATAAAATATGGATATTTGGACTAATTCTATTCGTTTTGTTATGGATAATTCTCCTGAGGGAAACCATTTTATTACTAATGGTATAAAAGTATATATCAAAAACGTAAAAAGTGAGGAGGAAATTATAAAAGAAGAAGTGGTTCACGACGGTCATTACTACTGCCGCTATCTTTTGGATGAAATGTTTAAAGATATTATAATTTTTCATGGAATGTTTATCCATATTAGTAGATATAGAGTTGAAAAATTTGGCTTCATCGGAGAACCGGAACCGCGGTATATTAACTATGCTTATATCTACAAATTATTAAATAACGTAGGCGAGAGAGTAAAGTTGGTTAAGAATGGTTGGAAGTTGTGTAAATTTGTTTCAACAACAAATGCTATTTATACTATGATTGGTGGATATCAAGATGATTGGAATAGTAATATGGTGCAGCCAGTTATTACTGACTTAAGTGAATCTGTTATTGTTAGGCCACAGCAAAAATTAGAGCACTTTAAAACAGGTGGTTTTGAAATAAGTTTCAATACTTTTCTGAATGCTTCAAATACAATTATTTACCCTTATAAACCAAAGTAATATTGCCAGATGAACGGATATATATCATTTTAATGTTACATATTGGTTTTTTTTGATTTAAGATTTAATTTATGACTATGCTAAATATTTAACAAGGTTTTGGTTAATTATAGTGCTTTATATCAATTCCTAAACCTTCACAAAATTTATATTGTTCTTTCATATGGAAATATAATTAAATCTAATAATCTTTCTTGTATCAATTTAAAATGGTTGTCATTGCCGTTTACTTTGTTTTTTACAACACCACATAAAATATCCGCCAGTTGTATAAATGGATTTTCGGCGCTATTAATCATTTCTTGGTTTGTGATTTGATTAGAAGGGTATTGAATTTTTGCATTTAGCATGTATTTGAAGAATTCATCTTGGAAATTAGAATTTCTTGATCCATATTCATCATAAAAAATACTAACTAGTGGTAGGTTAATTAATATACGATCAATTAACATTTTAAAGGCTTGCTTATATACTTTTTTGGGATTATCGTAGTTTCCATTTCTAAGTGCTGATTTTCTGAGCACAATTGAAGCGAACCAATATTCAAAATGTGACAATTCAATTAATAGTTGTTCGATTTGCGAAGGCCTTAATTTGTTGTGTTTAAATTCAAAATTCTCTGGTTTATTAAGTAATTCTTTAATACTATTTAAACGAATTTCAAGTTCTCTATGCGCTTTCCTAGAAAATACAATAACTGCTGTTACAACAAAATAAGATCCATTTGAAGTGTAGGTGACATCTGGATTTCCGCTTTCGTCAAGGTATATACGTGTTTTCTCTTGAGTAGGAAAATTCGCATTGAATTTAAGATAAAGTTTATTTGTGTCAATCAGCTTCTTTAAATTGAGTTGGTGTTTTTTTTCAGCAAAAATTCTTTTACGATAGAAAGTCATTGTGACATGAGCGTCTGTTGCGTTGGTTACAAGATAGATTCCCTTTTGTGATGTTCCAATGAACAATTCGTTAACTTCACGTAAAGGTACGATTAATAAATGTTGGGCTTTCTCTTTGCTATATTTCTTAGTTAATCGTGCTCCTTTTAAAACGCTTTGAATCGATTTTGCATTTTCGAATCCTTGGCATTCACTAATTAAAAAAGATATTAGCCTTAATTTTGCATTACCGTGCTCATCATCAGGGTTTGGACTCCAATTTGTTGCCTTCGTTAATAGAGATTGTCTTGCCATGGGGTTTTGAATTTAAAATATTAGCAATTAATGTAGTTCTTAATTTAACTTACAAATTCAAATAATATAGAATATTTATTCATTACTTCCCAAAAAATAAATTGAATGTAACGGTAACAAGTTTTTATCCTCATCAGTCATTTTTCTATAGAATTCCTGCCAGAGTTCTATAAAATGATTTATATCAATTAGTTTAATATGACGGTGACTTTCCCTTGCAGATCTTTCTGATTCTGAAGTAAAGGTTCCTGAAGTTACGAATAGTCCTATATCTCCATCCTTGTTAAGTAAGCCAGTAAGACTTCTAATATCATCAACAGGCACTGAGGCATCTGGACGATGTTTTACCTGCACCTTAAGTCTTGGAGCAGTTGCACCTAATGGATCGCTATATGCAACAATGTCTAATCCGCCGTCCTTGCCTTTTGGTGATATAAAGGGTGTGTGATATCCCATTGCTCTTAATAGTGCAGCCACCATGTCTTGGAATTCATAGGCGTTTTTACTCCTAATGAACTCTTTAATACCAGCTATAGCTTGCTCTTCAAGTAAATCAAGATTTGCTTTTTGCGTTTGCGTTTGATTTTGCTCTAATTCTATAGGTTCTTCATCAATAGATTTACCTTTTTTAGAAGCCGGACTTTTGTTATCTGCTGCCCAATTTTTGTACATTTTGGATGCAGTTTCCAGTAATTTTTCTGGTCCTAATTTTATTGCTTTTTCACCTTCCTCGGTTAAATACCATATCCCTTTATTTTTACGCAGAAATCCGGCTTTTATTGCATCAATAGAATAAAAATGCAAAATTGATTCCCATCTTACATAACCTGTTTTTTCATAAACTTGGGTTTCCCAGTCGTTCATTGCAATCGTTTCTCTAATCTTTTCAATTACTTGTTTGCCTTGCAGTTGACCACCTGCAGCTTTCAAGATATTGAACGTAGCATACATTGTTTTCGCGGCGGATTGTTTTGACGGTGCTAATTTTGTAGATTCAGAAGTCATGGTCGATGTTTTTTTATTTTAATTCTTGGTTAGTAGAGATTTATAGATGGATGCACTGTTTTTAGCTTTAAACTGAGTTTGGCTTAGAGTAGCTTTCAAATTTGCTTTTACTTGTATGTTGAATTATGCTACCCATCTTCTTCCTTTTTCGTCTAACCGTTGTAAATGTTCAATTACAACATCACATGTCTTTTCAAATAGCGGTTGTGTGAAGGTGTTTGGCAAATTTTGGTTCAATGTGTTTTTTACAAAACTCAAAACATTCAATCGGGTTGTTTCAAACTTATACCAGTCAGTTACAAGCAACTCATCTTTTAGTTCAATAACTTTTTTCAGCAAATCTTTTGCAGCAAGTTTTACCAATTGTTCTTCTTTTTTGGTCAAATCCTTTTTTGTCTGACGGATTAAGTCAAACAATTCAAGTTCTTCTTTAGTTAGGTTTTCTCTTATGTGCCTTTCCTCTTCATCTCTTAACTTTTTAGAGAAATTGGATAACTCGTCGTAGTAATTCTCTACTGTCATTGACCCGGAATTGTATTCATCAATGATTTGCTGTAAACGTTCTGCGAAATTTATTCTTGTAACATTTTGATCAATAAGTTTTGAAATTTTGTCCTCAATAAAAAGTTTGAGGTCTTCAATCATAATATGTTTGTGTGCTGTTTTCTTGAACTTCTCTTTCAGTTTGTCAAAATCAAATTTACTGATATCAATTTCCTTTGATTGCTTTATTTCAAATCCCTGCTCCTTTGCGAATTGCTCGGCTGCAGTTGAGATCGATTGGTCAATGATGTCAGCATATTTTGCTCTTGCACTTTCCAAGTCACCTGAAAACTTTTTGCGGTCTACTATCTTGCGGAGATAGCGGATTATTTCAAGCAATTCAAATTCATTTTTACGTTCATAGATGTCAGGCTTGCATGCTTCAAATAAACTCTCAACTGTGTTGGTGTAAACAAAGAAATTCTTCTTGTTGTCTTCGTTTGCCAAAAGCTTATCGGCATAACTTTCAAACAGTCCTATGTTTTCAAAAGTGTCGCTGCTTTCAAGTATTAAAGCCAGCTTTATTTCAAGGGGCAAACAAAAAGCATCCGCTTCGCGGATGGCTTCTTTCAGTAAGTCAAACAGTTTTTCCGTTTCTTCAACTGGAAGTTCACCTCCTTTGGGTTCATCACCTTCTTTCGGTTCATCTTCTCCGGTTGCATAATCAGCAAGCGCCTTTTTCAGATTGCGAAAAACTCCGTAGTAGTCCAAAATCTTACCGCAAACTTTATTGGGGGCTACACTTCCTGCCCGAGCAATGGTTTGCATGAGTGTGTGCCCAACCATGGGCTTGTCCATATATAAGTCGCTTAGTGTTGGGCTGTCAAAACCTGTGAGCCACATATCACTTACAAAAACCAATTGGAAAGGGTCATCGTGTATTTCCTGAAAACGATATTCAAGGTCGTGTCCATTGTCATCAAGCTTTTCCATTTTGCGGATATGAGGTGTAATGTCCACTCCGCGTTTTTCAAAGGCGAGTTTTTCTTCTTCGCTTTTATCATAACTAATCACTACTGCCATTTCCACCCAATTCATGTATTTGATTGTTTCTTCCAAGCGATTTTTTTCATCTTCGCTTCGTGCGGTCATTTTCTTTTTCCGCAACTCCACAATTTTTTCTTTCCAATACTGCTGAACAAGGTCATACATTTTCATTGCTGTGTAGCGGTCAATGGAAATAATCATGCCTCTGCCTTTGTAACCTCTGTTTGGAAAATGCTTTACTATATCCAGTGCAATTTTCTTCAAGCGGTCGGGATTGCGAATTACAGAAAGTTCTGTTGCAAATTCCCTTTCTAATCTAAGTAATTGAGCATCCGATAATTCTTCCTGTTCCGCAACTTCTGCCAGGTCAGCGTTTATTTCGTCTCCTTCTCTAATAATCTGAACTTCGGGCACACGCTTGTCATAAAAAAGCGGAACGGTGCTTCCATCTTCATACGATTGCTTGAAATTGTATTCGCTTATATAGTCTCCAAAGAATTTATTGGTCAATCGCTTGCCGCCAAGTAAAGGGGTTCCAGTAAATGCAATGTATTGGGCTTCGGGAATTCCAATTCGCATATTTTCTGCCAAGTCCTTATATTGTGTTCGGTGCGCTTCGTCAACCAATACAATAATATCTTTCCGGTCGCTCAGCAGTGGATATTTTTTTCCTTTAGGATAGCGGAACTTGTGAATGAGTGAAAAGACATAGCGTTTATTCCCCGACAAATAATCACGCAACTGCTCACCGTCTTTCGGTCGAACTTCTTCTTTTTCTTTTACGGCTCCCATATTCAGGAAGTTGCGGTAAATCTGCCCGTCTAACTGGTCACGGTCGGTGACTATGAAAAAAGTAAAGTCGCCTGTAAACATCCGCTGAATTTTCTGGCAGAACATAATCATGGAATAACTCTTTCCGCTGCGTTGTGTGTGCCAAAAAACACCTAACTTTCCGTTCTTGCCCTCTCGGTTACGGAAACTTTCAATGGCTTTGTTCACGCCTAAAAACTGGTGGTTCTTTGCAATGATCTTGTATGCACCTTTGGTGTGGTAAAGAATGAAGTTTTCTATATAGTCAATAAGTTTTTCTTTGGCACACAATCCACGAAGTGCATACTCTAAACTAACTTGGTATTGTTGCACTCGTATACGGTCAACGTCTTCCTTTTCATCATCCACACGAAGCCATTCAAAAAAGTGGGTGTAGTCGGCTTTAAATGCTCCTAATTTTGTTTCCACAGCATTGCTTAAAATGCTCACGGCATTGTAAACAAAAAGTTGCGGTATTTTTTTGTAATAGGTCAGCAGGTTATCGTCAAAAGCATTCTTTACATCTATGTTTGAATTTTTCAGTTCAATGAAAACAAGCGGAATGCCGTTGATGTAAATAATTAAATCAGGTCTGCGAAAATCAGCACCTTGTATCCAAAGTTGACTGACTACTGTGAAGGTGTTGTTCGCTGCTTTTTTAAAGTCAATATATTTTACACGGATGGTTTCTTCTCTTCCTTTGTTGTTGGCTATCTTGGTAGAGAATCCTTCTTTAATGAGTTCATACACTTCTTTGTTTGCCACCATGGGGCTCATGCCGCTTCTGCCTTTTGCAAGTTGGTTAATTGCTTGCTCTATGGAATTTTCAGGAACGCCTTTGTTTAGTTTGATTAACGATTGACGCAAACGGTCGGGCAACAATACTTCTTCTTTGCTGCTGCGGGAGCTGCCATCACGCAAATCTTCCCGTTCAGTGGTGTGGCAATTGATGTGTTCATCATAGTCCAACTCCTCCAGCAAAAGCTTGATGGCTCCTTTTTCAATATCGTCTTCGCTGATGTAGTTTGCCATTATGCTTCTGCTTTGCTTGGTTGTGCTTCTTTAATTTATTTTACTTTCAATTTACCACTGATTAAACGCGGCAACAAAAGGTCAAGAGTTTTTATTAGGATATGATTTTGTAGCCTTAGGTTATCTCCTAATTGAAATGGGCCCTTCGCCACGTTGATAAACTTCTTAATTAAATCCTCAGTAGGGAATAGAACATTTAGTTTTGATAAGTTATCAATCGTAATTTGTGGTTGAGCCGAACCAGTGATTGATTGACTAATTGCAGCGTGTTTTAAATGATAAAATGAAAAATAGATTTCATCTTTAATCGGAAGAAGAAGGTTTACTTTAAAACTATTATTGGTCACAAATGCTTCCCGAGTATTGGTTCGCCATACAGTTCCACTTCCATTGCCGCGACAAGTAATAAGAGAAGTGAGCTCATTGGTATTTTTGCGACTGTGAAAACCAAGAAGACCACCAGCACCGTATACTGCATATTTTCCTTTGGGTTGAATTTTTTCAGTCGGCAGATTGTTTCCGTATTGCGTATTATAAACTCTGCCAAATTTTTTCACCTCCCACCCCTTCGGAACACCCTTTTCAAACTCAGTACTTTCAAAGCCGGGGAAACGCATACGCACAAACCATTCTTTGTAAATTTGCTCTGCCATTTGTTCAAGCAGAGCAATGCGTTTGTTGTTATTTTCTATCAGGTCGTCGTAGGCGGAGAGGATGGAGGCGATGCGTTGTTGTTCGGGGATTTTTGGAATAGGAACAATTACCTTCTTTATAAATTTCGCATCTGCTCTTTGTCTGCCGCTTGCTCCAACATAACTGTTTATTGCATTTTGAATTATGTATTCTGATTTGCTCAAATAATGAACATACTCCTGAATAGTGATATTTTCCTTAGCTCTTAATACAATAAACTCCGTAGAACCAAAACCAACTTGGTTTTCACCTATTGCAGCTGTAGCAATTTTTTTATTGTCTAAGCATGGAGTTATTCGTGCAAAGAGAACATCATCATTTTTGAACTTGGAACAACTGCCAGTAGTGTAAACTCGTTTTTCTTTTCCTGTGACATATTTGTCAGCAGGGGTAATATCATCCATTTCAATGAACATGTATTGCTCACCTCGTTGAAATTGAACTTTTGGATTAAAGCTCACTGCTTTTCCAAACTCGTATGGTTTCCAGCCGTTAGGAATTTTCATCTTGAAAAAGCAGTTTAAAATTGTTCACGATTAAATTTTCAATATCGTTGCTTTCATTGTTTAAAGTTGATAGTTCTTTATTGTAACCGATTAAGGTCTCTTCAAACTCTTCCTCCGTCAATCCATCTTCTTCAATCACCACCCCCACATATCTTCCTGGGTTTAGTGAGTAGTCCTGGTCTTCAATGTCGGCAATGCTTGCCAGTTTACATAAGCCGGTTACATCTTCATACTGTGCCAACGGAAAACGCTGTTGCAGCCACTCTGCCATTTTTATAAAATACACAGGGCTTTTTTCTTCATCTTCGTAGTTGTTGTTTTTCTGTGTGTTGCTGTATTCGTTCAACTTGTCCAAAAGCAATCGTATTTCTTTGGGGCGGTTCAATTCTTTCCATGCCTTGTCGTCTTTTGCTTTCAGGTTATCGTCAGCCAGTTTATGCAGTTTTTCATACTCACGGTAGTTCTTTTCCAATTCTTTTTTCATTAGCAGGTAATTGTGCAAAACTGTTTCGCATTGTTTCAGCAAGGCGTGTTGCTGCTCATTGCTTGCTTCAATTTTTGTTGCACTGTATTTATTGCTGTAAGCGTCAAAAGCAGCAATTGCATTCTGCAATTGCATTAATACGGGTTTGGTGTCTGCAACCTCAAGTGCCGTTAGCTTTTCAAAAAGCTTTTCCTTATCTGTAATTTCTTTTTGCTCCTTGTTTGGTTTTTGTGCTTTGCACCATCCTGTAAAAGCAGTGAGTTGTGTTTGTAATTGTCCGGCAGCTTGTTTCAGCGTGTCGTGCAGCACGGGTAATTTATCAAATGCCTGTGTATAGTGGCTGTGAACCAGTTCAATAAAAAACTTGCGGTCGCCTTTTTGCAAACGCTTTATGGTAGCAAGGTTTTGCAACTGCTCGGCTGTAAACTCGCGGTGGGCACGGTCAATCTGGTGATACACATTGCGGGTGTCCACAAAAAGTATTTCAATTTTGTTCTTATGCTTTTCAAAATCGCCAATCTGTTTTTCTCGGTCAAAAAACCAAAGCGTGGCAGGCAGCGTTACCGTGCTGAACATATTGCTTGGCAGGGTAAGCATGGCGTTAATCAATCCTTTTCGCACCAGTGTTTTCCGGATGTCGTATTCGCTGTGTCCGGCATCGCTGGCAGAGTTTGCCATTACCAAAGCGGCTTTGCCTTTTTCACTCAGCGATGTGGCAAACAAACTAATCCATAAATAATTGGCATTAGGAATATTTACAACTCCGCCCTTTTTCTTTTTCGTTTTTGATTTTGGGAAACCGAATTCGGTAAATCGTTTTTGATTTTTAACTGTGTCCTCGTTCACTTCTTTCACATTGAACGGAGGATTAGCCATTACAAAATCAAACTTGCCAAAGCTGTCATACAAATCTTCAGCATAGCTGTCACCTCGCTTTATTTCACCACGCAGTCCGTTAATTGCCAAATTCATTTTGGCAAGATTCACCGTCTGCAAAGTTTTTTCCTGTCCGTAAACTGAAATGGGAGAAATATTTCCTTTGGTAAGATGATGCCGGTTGATGAAATTGTTGCTCTGTACAAACATACCGCCCGAACCACAGGCAGGGTCAAATATTTTTCCGTGATAAGGTTCAATGTATTCAACCATCAGGTTTACCACCGAAGTAGGTGTGAAGAACTCACCGCCTTTTTGTGCTTCGTCCAATCCGAATTTCTCCAAAAAGAATTCATAAATCTTTCCGAGCAAATCGCCTTCACTGTCGTCAGGAATAGTGGAAAAAAGTTTGAGCAGTTGTTTAAGCAGCGTTTGTCCTTTGCGTGTGATGCCGAAGAATTCGTCTTTGGGCAAAGTGTCTTTGAGTGAAGTAACATATTTCTCAATGCCTTTCATGGCGGCTATTAATGCCTTGTCAATTTCCTTGTCTGCCGAAAGCTCCTTCAGGTATTCGTAGCGGCTTTTGTCCGGAATGTATAATCCACATTTTTCAATAGCTATTTTCTCTACGGGTTCTTCCAGCCGTGTTCCTTTCTTTTTATCGTATTCAGCCAGAATTTCTTTTTCAAACTTGCTGTATTTAATATCAGCAAACTTCAGGAAAATAATTCCCAACACAGGTGGGCTGTAATCATTTGATTTCAGGTCGCTATCGGCTCTTAACTTATTGGCTGCAAGCCACAAATCATCTTTCAGTTTCTTAAATTCTTTATTGGTCATTTCTTATTTGTCGTCAATTAATATTAATGTTATTCAAAATATGGTTTTACTATTGGTATGTTTTTACGTCCGGATAAAGTTGAATTAGTAAATATGAGCGGCAGTAATTATAATAATACAAAATTGTCAGCAATGAGTGTCGGTTCAGTTTCTGACTGAATTGGATATGGTTGGTATGATATTGTTCACCTGTCAAAATTAGCATTTTTTGTTTTAAGTATAACCCTTGTTCTAATGTCTTTTAGGCTTACTTGTAACATTTTGCAGATTTGCGATGTTCGGTTTTTTCATCTCAAATATTAATTCGAAGATACAAATTTACGGCTAAAATTAGCCCGTGTTGACCTGCGGTTCGCGAAATCCACCTATTGCAAAGCACCGATGTAAAAGCAGTTATAGGCAGCTTTCTCTCACGAGAAAAAAACCGCCTTGTATTTTTGCAAATGCTCTTCTGTTCCTTTGTCGCTAAATGCGTAGTCTAAATAATTCTTTCGTTGTTCATTTACAGAACCAAAATGATCTACAATAATTTTTTCGATTGCGTCACGTCTGCTTTTTATTTTCTCTGGGGTCATCTCTAACTTTTTGTAGCCTTCTGTCGCAATTTGGAAAAGATGGGTCGAGTTGAAACAAGCAAAGTCCATTGCTGGAAAATTCTGTCTTGTTTCATTTATGCTGTCAATAAGTGATTTGCCTGAAATTAATGCCTTGTAAAAAGCTGAATAGCCATTTATGCTGTCGTCAAATCCAATTGCTTTAAATGAACCAGTAATATAATCGTAGGGACAAGGTTGAAAGTGTGCTACAAGTTTTGCGACATTAAATCCTTTACAGGCACACATTGAAAGTAATGGTTTCTTATTAGTAGATATATAAATTTCACGAAATTTATCTCTGAGGTCTTCCCAAAACACAAACTCTCTTGTGTCATTGTCATCACGAATACCAATGCCTTGGTCGTTACCGTGACAATGAATATGTATTACTCCTTTAAGGTCGGTATTTGTAGTTAAGTCAAGCCTAATATAGTCGAGTGTGCTTAGTAGCTCATTCTTGTTCGTGACTTTGAAAAATTCACTTGTTGTAATGTCCTTGATGTTGTCGTGAACACTTTGTCCCAAGTCAGGGTCTGTTGGTTTAAGAGATTGAATAATGTAAAATTTGTTCATTGGTTATGTCGTTGTTTAATTTTGCCTATAACTTGATTATTTGAGCATTTTCCTTAAAAAAATTTTCTCAAATCCTGCCCCAACATCCTAAATCTAGAAGCAGCTCTATTCGTAAATATCTTTTTATTTTTTAATTATCAATCTGAATAAATACTAAAGGTAACCTAGCTGTCGATACAAATCCAAGGTATTTCATTCCTACATCTTTTTATTTCCCAAAATCCTAAAGCTATAAGCTTTACTAAATAATCAAAAACTATTAATTCAAATTCACGGAAAACCGTCAACCCCCACCATGTCACATTCCAAAAACAAAACTCCAATAATCTCAATCCTCCCAAATAAAAAATTCACGTTTTACACCTCCCAACCATGTCACAAACCCTCAAAAAATATCTACAAATAATTGCCCTGCATACCACCACCTGCCCACCCTAGCCCGGGGCGCAGCTTAAAGCCCACAGGAGCCCTAAGCGCAGCTTTCGGCGACGAGGACTTGCAGCGAAGCACCGGTTCCAAAACCCCAACCGAAGCCATATTTTCCCTGCTCCAAAACCAACACATTCAAAATTTGTGACATCGTGCGATGCGGGTTATACAATTAAGCTCCCTATCTTTGCACTAAAATTTCCTATTTATTATGTCTAATGCTATTTTTCGTGTTCCAAAAGCTGTTAACGAACCG
>Ga0209480_10001738_pt1 | contig 15598 bp, 9 predicted proteins | sample JI61114C2DNA_FD_187501 | JGI IMG/M metagenome (GOLD analysis project Ga0209480, IMG submission 187501) | Wastewater effluent complex algal communities from Wisconsin, to seasonally profile nutrient transformation and Carbon sequestration -... | ecosystem: Engineered > WWTP > Effluent > Algae...
TTTTCAAATACCTTAATTAAGTTGGGTTGCATCCTTTGGTGAATATTTTCAAAGGCGTCAGTTACTTCTTTTGCTGTATGATAAGGCATGAATTTTTTATCTGTATTTAAGTAACCAAAGAAAGATTTTAAATCACCTTTAAAGCCTACTAAATTTTTAATACTGTCCATTGCTTTTCTAATTCTAGCCACTTCACTTAAACCAGTTTGATAAATATCTTCAGGAGTTCTATTGGTTGTGGTTTGTTTTTTCACTTGATAAGCATACATTTCAACTCCTGTTGGTAAAGAATACAAGCCTGAAGTAGCTCTAGCGTTTGGTAAATATTCATTTTGCAAAAAGTCACCTAATTTTTTAAATGTAGGAACAAGCACAGTAAGAATAGATGCTTGATATTCCTTGGTTAATCGCTCTTTATCTGCTTTAGAAAAACTAGCAGGCATTAAATTAATTGGGCCATAAAATAAACTTTTCGTTGCATCGGTTACCACCATACTTTGCATTTGTGGAATCATTTTTACTACAACTGATTTTGGAAATACAATACCAGCCTTCATGCCTAATTTGAAATTTCCAATAGCGGTATCCGCCCAAACAGAAAAAGCATTGATCCTTTTTAACCAGTCGTCATAATCTTTCACATTTTTAAATGGCTGACCGCTTGTGCCCGAGCCCATTTGAGCAAAAATTAAGGGGAAGGAATTTATTTGACAAAATGGTAAATATTCAAAGTGGTATTTATAGCCCTCCTTATTTATTTCCAATTCGTCTTTTAATACGTCATAAGATATTTGATCATTGGCATTTAATGATGCGCGGTTGTAATTATTTAAACTATCTAAAAAACGTTGAATGAATTTTTTACGGTCTTCCATGAAAGCTATAGAGCCATCATTGGGAAGAAGGTCATTGTACCTATTGTCGCCTATTTGAGTGGCTAGAAATGGATTTTGTTTAAGTCCTTCTTGATAATACAGTTCGGTAAGCGCTGCGAAGCTTTTGTTGGCTTCAAGCGTCTTGTTAGAAGCCTTTTGCTTACATGCGCCTAAGCTGCTTAGAAAAACAAAAGCAAGTATGATTTTTTTCATTTTACTGTATTTTCATAAAAATAAAGGAATAAGCTCAATATTTTAATTTTCGGTATCAATTCCCATTTACTGTTGTTTTAGCCGAAATTCCCGAACTTCATCCTTATTCAACAACAGCATTATGAAGCACAGTTTTTTTATTCCTAGAGTTACTTTGTTGCTAATTTATTTGATGGCATATAACATTGCAATTTCTCAAGAAAATAAATCAAATAATTATAGTGTTCTTGTTTCTTTATTCAAGGAATGGCGTGCATTTGAAAAACCTCCTTTGAGAAATGGTGCACCTGATTATACTGTTGCAACTTTTAATAAGCGATTACCAGTATTTAAAAAATTGCAGCAAGAATTGCATGCTATTGATACATCGGCATGGAAAATTGAGAACAAGGTTGATTGGATGGTAGTTTGGGCCGAAATGAATGGGTATGATTTTAATCACAGAATTTTAAAACCTTGGACAAGGGATCCTGCTTTTTATAAAACCATCTGGACTGAACGCAGTGATGTTCCTGCCCATGAAGGGCCTACCAATCATGCTGTCATAGACATTTGGAAATATACTTTTCCACTTTCGCTTTCTGATAAAAATAAATTAATTGAACAGCTAAGCGTAATTGAACCGCTTAATGAACAAGCTATGTTGAACCTAACAGGCAATGCAAAGGAACTATGGGTAGCTGGAATTAGAGATATTAAATCACAAATTGATGATTTAAATGATTTATTTGATAAATCTGGCGTGAAAGAAGATCAGAAATTGTCTGTAGAAATTCAAAAATCAATTGCATCAACAAAGAAACTGGTACAATGGCTTGAAGCAGGTTCTTCCAAGAAAACAGGACCTTCTGGTATAGGGAAGGACAATTATAATTGGTATGCAAAAAATGTTCATCTTGTTCCATTAACTTGGGATGATCAAGTAATATTATTAAAAAGAGAACTCTCAAGAGCATGGGCTTCTCTTAAACTTGAGGAACACAGAAATAGAAATTTGCCATTGCTTTCTGAGGCAAATACAGCTTTGGAACATGATTCCTTGAATGAAAGATCGGTTAAGAGCATCATTCAATTCCTTGATCAGCAAGAATTGCTAACAGTGAAAAACTATTATGAACCCGCCTTGAGGGCGCACAAAGGAGGGTTTGTTCCAAAAGAGAAACGTAATTTTTTCTTGATCACCATGCATTATGATCCACGTCCTTTATTTTCTCATTTTTATCATTGGTTTGAATTAGCGCAAATGGATCTAGAACCACACGCTTCTGAAATTCGTAGAGCACCATTGTTGTATAATATTTTTGACTCCCGCAATGAAGGCATGGCAACAGCGGTAGAAGAAATTTTCATGAATGCCGGATTATACGATACTGATCCAAGGGTAAGAGAGATTGTTTATATTTTGATTGCTCAACGTGCAGCACGTGGATTGGGTTCGCTCTATGCCCATGCAAATGAAATGACCATGGAGGACGCCGGAAAAGTACATGCTGAATATACGCCACGTGGTTGGATGAAAACAGAAAAAGAGTTATTGAAATTTGAACAGCATCTTTATATGCGACAGCCGGGGTATGGCACTAGTTATATTACCGGAAAATACCTTATTGATGAAGCTATGACTGAATATGCCAGGAAAATGGAATTGACTGGTCAACCATTTTCAATTAAGAATTTTTTAGATAGGATGAACCAAATTGGTTCTGTACCAACAACATTGGCAGCTTGGGAATTAAATGGTGTCAAATAGTCAAGGGTATTTGGTTAGACTTGTTTTTCTAATTAACAAATTAGAATCGAAACATTCCAAACGGTTGACTTCCACCCACTTTTGTTTTTTGACCCGCTAATGAACGGATATTATAACTATAAGTAAGCATAAAATACTGTTGTAATACTAAGCTCTGACTATCTACAATAAGGTTGCCATTCACAAGCCTTGATGAATTGTTATTACTGTTTAATATATCATAAACAGCTAGCTTTAATTGACCTTTATCTTCTTTAAACATAAGGAATGTTAGTGCTGCATTCCAATAAACATTTGTTTTAGGAATTCCAGGTGCTAGATTGCTAAAATACCGATAGGTAAGATTAGTCTCCCAAACAAATCTTTTAGGGAGCCTGACAATAAATTCACCAGATAAATATTGGATAGTATAGTCTGTTGAAGAAAATTGAGGGCTAGTAAAAGTATTTTTTCTAAAACTTACATTGGCAGTGGGATTGAACTCAACTACGTCGTGCCAGTTAAAAGTGAATCTTACAATTGGCATGACAAGATAACTGTTTGTTCTGCTCAAAACATTATTGAACATCAAAGGAGAGTTACTGAATTGCCCTACAAAGGAAAGGTCTATTGATGAACTAAATCTAGGGTTTTTCTTGAATTGTTTGTTTACCCCCAATCTTGTATTGAGTCTTTGCAAATTATCTAAGTTAATAGGTGTAGTCACTTGTGCCCCGGAGCTATTAACTTCTAAAGACTGAATCACAGCGTCATTTTCTACAGATGCATTTAGACTTATATTATATGACATGTTCTTTTTTACATTGACAATAGTACCACTTGCATTCAAAATTGTTTGCTTGCTTTGGCGAAGATTAGGGTTGCCATTTACAATATAGAAAGGATTTGAATTATCTGTTACGGGGTTAAGATAGTTAATTGATGGTGCGCTAGCATTAGTTGATAAATTCACATTGATTCTATTCCAATTAAATCCAGTACTTAATAGTAGGTTTGAATAATGCAATTCACTACTTGATCCTTTGGTATACTGGTTACTAATCCATTGCTCATAAAGACTAGCGCCTAAATTGATTTGCACTTTTTTAACCCTATACCCAAATGAAAAATTGTTATTCCAACGAACTTGCTCTCTTCTTAAATCATTGCTTGCTAGTACATTTAAACTGTCATAAAAACCAGTAGCAGCATGTTTTGAATAGATGCCCACAAGTTGAGCTTGATTTAAATATTCAAAACGTTGGTTTATCCTTAAAGTGAGTTTAGGTGAGAGAGCATTGCTGAAGTTTATTCCAAAATTAGCTGTTGTATTGGGTGAATTTGTTGCCCTCATTTGCTGAACTACCAATGTTGATACGCTTGGGAATAAATAGTTATTTACACTCTCGTTAATATTTTCAATAGGGTTTTGCGTATAGCTAAGGTTGTGGTTAAATGAAATTGTTTTTGCTTTTTTTCCTGCAAACCGATGAGAAATATTGATGTTGTAATTAAATGTATTACTTGATCCATTTGTATTGCTTCCGCCTAATGAATTACTTGCTGGCCCAAATTTATTGTTGAGAATGGATCCTGCTGAAATTGCCTTTAATTGGTTAGTGGCGTATACAAATCCTCCATAGAAGTTAATATTTGTAAGAGAATCGTTCCAGTTGCCTCCTGCATTTACTATATGTGAATTTGCACTTGCATTAGAATTAAGGATAGTTTGCCCAATTAGAAGAGTGTCACCAAAAAATCTTTGTGTGTTTTGTTGGTTAAAATCTGTTGTACTAGAACCTCCATAAAAATACTGTCCGTATACATTTAGTTTTTTGGTAGGAGAGTGATTTAAATTAATTCCTGCTCCTGTAGAAGTAGAAATACCATTGTTCCCGCCTCCAAAACTGATATTGTTCAATGAAAATGTACCATTGCTACTAGCACTCATAGTGGTAATTTGTGAGCCTCTATTAAATCCACCAAGTGAAATGACATCTTGAATATTGAATCCTGCACGATTGATATTGTTTCTATATGCCATGGCACTAATCTGAAAAGTGTCTCTGAAAGTATTAATAATACCTCCCACTTCGTATCTATCAGTGGTGCCACCACCGGCATATAGTTTTCCAAACAATGCTTTTTTAATATTTTTCTTTAGTGTAAGGTTGATCACTTTTCCTATCCTACTAAGGTTGCCATCATTATTTTGGGCTATTTCATCTTTGTCATCCATCACTTGAACTTTATCTACCATATTGCTTGGTAGATTCCTTGTTGCCATTTTAGGGTCGTCTCCAAAAAAACGTTTTCCATCTACTAGTATGCGGTTGACTTTTTGTCCATTTACTGTAATATCTCCATTTTCATCCACTTGTATGCCAGGTAATTTTTTTAAAAGATCCTCCAGTAATGCAGTAGGTAAGGTTTTAAATGCTGATGCATTAAATTCAATTGTATCTTTTTTAATTATAACTGGCGGACGTTCAGCATATACAATTACTTCATCCAGTTGTTTTAAAGTACCACTCATTTTAATATTACCAAAATTAAGTGTAGGGTCTTTTGTGGTAAGCATAAAATCTTTCCTGTAAGCTTCATAACCAGAATAGGTAGCCATTAATCGCAAAGGCATATCAAAGGGAAGACCGGGTATTTGAAATACACCCGCATCATCACTTAAACGATAAGTAATAATACTAGTGTCTTTTGCTTTAAATATGGTAATAGTAGTTAATGAAAGTTTTTTTTTGCCAGAACTGTCCGTGATTTTTCCTATGATATTTCCGGACTGGCCACTGGCTGAAACAAAAGTTAACCAAACAATCAAAAAACTGATTAGGTATCGCATATGCTAGTTTGGTTTTTATATCCTTAAAAGTATCAGTTACTTTATTCAATAATATTTTTAATCCCTAAGCTTATAACATCAAATTGATAATGTAATAATACATTCCTATGGGTCTCTATTTGGTATCCAGAATTATGACAATCTGCTTTAATTGTGCTTACAAAATATTTTCCTGTTACTGAATCCTTTGTATAATTATATTCATACTTGTAATTAATAGAGTTAAATATTATTTTATCAACTCTATCTGCTTTCCAATGTTTGCTATGATATAATATTTCATTCCCCTCATTTAATCGTTCAACAGGCCTGTCTCAAAAATATTTTAATTTCACAACTGAAAAATCATCTTGTTTTATTAGCATTTCTCCTTTAAAATAACGCCATGTCCATGAACCTCCCCCTAATGTTCTTCCTCCCAAATACAGATCATTGAAATTTTGTTTGGGCTTGAAGCTCACAAGGTATACTGCTCCATGTATTTTATCATGATACTGTGTCATTAATTTAAATTCAAAGTTTTTCCTATTCTTTTCACCGATTGCTAAACCTTTTCTTAGAATATCAGAACTTGGTATTATATCACCTGCAACTAGTGATTCAGCGCCTATAAACTTAAAAAAATTGACATCGAATAAAATTGTATCCTGTTGCCATTTTTTAGCCAGCATTGTTTTTTGAAGTTTATTATAATAGATATCAACTAAGTCAATTATTTCATTTTTTGTGGTATCATAATTTTGCGCAGTTGAATAAAACTTAAATCTTTGATCAAAAGAAATATCGCCATAGTTCTGTAAAATGTGTGCGTTAACATTTTTGATAATCTTGTTTGCGTTTGGCTTCTTTTTGGCCTTACTCGACACAATAATATTGGGTAGCGTATTATTATCCGGTTTTAACAGAATGATATTAGTATGGTGTGAGACTAAATAGTAAGTATGCTCTTGATAGCCAATTGCAGAAATTTTTACTCTAGCACCTAATCGTTTTATATCACTTGAAAAAGAACCATCTTCTTTACAAACAATGCTAATAATCTTTGATTCACCAGAGTAGAAACTAATAGTTGCAAAAGGAATAGGCGCCTTAGTTAACGAATCAACAATTTTGCCCCTGAATCCAACTAGACTATCCTGAAACAAAATTGCACTTGCAACATTATTTGTATTACAAGACTTAGATGTGGCATTTGAATCAAATCCAACTAAAATTAGAATAGTAAAGAAAGTCAAAATATGAATAAAATATGCTAGCCTTGGTGTTTTTGAACTTGTCATGTAATGAGTATCTTCTTTTTTAGCCATCAAATCAATGATTGATAAGATGATGTTTAACAACCATTATAGAAAGACGATACTAACTTATAACAGTTATTTTATATACTGTCTTTTCATACCTTAAAATAAAGCCAATTCCCCCTTTTCAATCCCAGCAATAGCATATCTCTTCACTTCATTGATTTTCATTTCATCCAAGACTTTTACCAAATCACCGTAACTAGAGCTATCAGCAGGTTTAATCACTACAAAGAAGTCCTTGTCATTGGTTCTTTGTTTTTTATCCATAATCAACTGGCGCAGGTCTTTCAAATTGGTAACTTGAAACTTGCTTGGATCTAATTGTCCTTCATAAAAATAGACCTTGCCATTATCTGCAGGCATCAATGTTAAGGCCCCAGTTTCTTTAATATTCATAGGGTCTCCACTTTCATCTGGCATGATAAATTTCAAGGCATTAGCTTGGCTCATGGTGGTAGTGAAGATAAAAAAGGTGATTAGTAAGAATCCTAAGTCAACCATTGGGGTCAAATCTACCCTGGTAGATAAAACCTTTCTACTAAAAGCAGACTTGCTTTTAGTACTGCCGTTGTAGGGATTGTTCATTTCTGCCATAACCTAGTTTTCTACTAAGATGTAGGATGTTTAAAAATCCATACTTATTATTTAGATTTACGGTCATGAAATTCAATAATTGCACTTTCATCATTTTTATCCTATTTTCTTTTACAAGTTTTGGACAAAACTTAAACGATGACGCGGCCTATTTTTTTTATCATTATGATAAAAGCGTCATAAAAAGGAATAAAATTGCCATTTTAACTATAGATCTAGTGGTTATGGACAACAAACCGGGTGCAACGAAAGTCCATTATTTTGACAAGGATGGAAACCTGACTAAAATTTCAGACCTTGATTCAAACGGTGTAACTAAGGGTGAATATTTCTTTTTTGTCAATGAACATAAAGATCTTGTTACCCGCATTTTTAATAACTATGAGCTAAACAAAATAGATACCATCAGGTATTTTAAAACCTATGAAAAAGACAAACTTATCAAAGACTCAAGTACTGAGTATTCAAGTTGCACTGAGTATAGTTATAACCCAAGTGGGCAAATGATACAAAAAGTTAGTACAGACTATTTTTCAAAAACTAATTTTCGAAAAAAAATAGTTTCATATACATTGGATGGATTGGGAAGAATAAGCAACTGCAAGGAATTATTTTATATGAACAAATTTGATACAACAGGTATCATATATTCCAATCGAGATTATTATTACAATAAGCAAGGGTTATTAGAGAAGGAGTACGAAAATATTAAAAACACTGATGTTGTTGGTACAATTACGTACCAGTATAATCAACTTGGACAACTTGTTTTATGGAAACGAGAAAATGGGGCATCTTATAGTTATACTTACAATTCAAAAGGTTTGCTATCAACCGTATTGATGGACATGTACATAGAAGCGGATGCTTTTATGCCAGAAGAGATAAAAATTCTAGCAAAAGATATTTATAAGTATGACACTCGACTCTATTGATGCTTTAATTTATATAAAATGAATTCTAAAATTTTATTAAGCATTGTATTTTCATTTTTATTCCAATTTGTGTTTGCACAGTTCAAGCAAAATGATACTCTGTTTTTTGTTAGAGAGGTTTCTGCTGATGTATATCATGCCGTATTTATAGATAGCAATAAACATTCAGCATTTTATAACTATGTTTCAGATTTTACCATTCCTGAGTATAAAAAATATACTTATGAAAGATCAATTGATTATTTGTGTTTAAAAAAGTTGCCAATGAAAAAGAGAAGAGTTTATCCTCTTCCCGAGGAATGGGTAATGCTAGAATCTTATAAAGGAAATAGGTATGTTAATTCACCCAATGATTATTATAGTCATTATAAGATGAAATTAACAGACTCAGTATTAATCCATTGGGATGGAGAAGGACCTCAAGCAACTTATATTAATCAATTTAACAATATTGATAGTAATACATTCCAATTTTCTATGCAATCTATTTGGTCTCCTAAAATTATTTTAACAATCAAATATTTGGACAAAGCAAAAGGGGTTGCGGTATTCAGGTTTAATTATTACAATATTGGAGACAAAAAAATGCAAACATATTTCCAATTAATGTGCGAGGTAAAAAAAATGCGCAATATTCCATTATTGGTTAATTATAGTGATACTGAAAAATCATATGAATTAGATTTTGATATTATTGATTATTCAAAATATTTTAAAATAAAGTAAGTAGTTTCTTTTATATCAGACCCAGCCAAAAACTACTTGACCAATTCCTTTATTTTATATGGGAGTGAAAAATTCCTTTAAGAAAACAATCTAGCAAAGTGGTTTTCTAAATGATTCCGCATACCATTTCTAAATTGCTCCGGAGTACCAGTTTCTAAAATATGTACAAGTTCTTTGTGAGACACAAACATTTTGAGCATCAATTGTTTTTTTAACAAGCCACTATTGTGTACATAATCAAATACGGGTAATAACATTTTTTGAAATTTCTTCAATGTGTCATTACCAGTAATTTCATATAGCTTTCCATGAAACGCAATTTCATGTTCTACATTGAATAAATGGAATTGTGTTGCAGGCGGTTCGTTTTCTACAATATGCTTTAATTCTTCAATATCTTTTTTGGTAATTCTATTAAAGAGTAAATCGGCCATGCCTATTTCTAGTACTAGTCTTATTTCAAATACTTCTCTTAAAGTTTCGGGGGTAAGAATATGCGGATTCATACTCTTGCTCATGTTTCCAAACAAATCTGGGCTGGTTATAACAGATCCTTTTTTCTTCTTGGATTCGATTAATCCCATCAACCTAAGTCTTAATAAAGCCTCTCTTACAACAGTTCTGCTTACACCAAGTTGTTGTGTTAATTCCAATTCTGTTGGAATGCTATCGCCTATCTTAAGTTGCTGCTGCTGTAATAATTGAACAAGGTTTGCTTCAACCTTATCTACAAGACTCACATTTTCAATGGTATTAAAAGTAATATTTCTAGATCCCATGGTTTTTGTTATGTATTACTTAATACGAAAATATTGAATAAAGTTGACTGTTTTAATATTTTCATTTGATTGATAATCAATTAAATAAAAAAAAAGTTCCAAATATTTGGAATAATCAAAGCTATGCGTTTATCTTTATTATGTCATACATAATACAAATAAAACAAACTGCTGTCATGAGAATTCCTCAAAAATTCATTAAGTACACCCTAGCACTTTTAGCTATGTGTGTCATCAATGTACTCCCTGCGCAATCCCTTAGAATAGTTGGGACTGTAGTATCTGAAACAGATAATAGCCCTTTACAAGGTGTTTCTGTAAGCTTAAAAGGCAAAAATGTAGGCACACAAACCAGTGCTTCCGGAACTTTTACCATCCAAGCTTCAAAAGGAGAAGTACTTGTTTTGAGCTATACCGGATATCTCAATTATGAATTAACAATAACGGATAATGAGAATTTAGGGATTAAAATGAAGCAGGATGTCTCTAATCTTGGAGATGTTGTTGTGGTAGGATATGGAACGATTAAGCGTTCAAAACTTACCGCATCAGTTTCAAAATTGGATAAGAAATTTCTAGAAACAGGGGTAAGATCCAATCCGGCTCAAGCTTTAGCAGGTACTATACCTGGTTTGCGTGTTTCAACGGGTTCTGGAAGACCTGGCGCTTTACCTTCCATTATACTAAGAGGTGGAACCAATTTTGATGGAACAGGTAGTCCCTTGGTAATTATGGATGGACAGATCAGGGGCTCGTTGGCCGATATAAATCCGGAAGAAATTGAAAGTATGGAAGTATTAAAAGATGCTTCTGCTACTGCCATTTATGGTGCAAGGGCTAGTAATGGTGTGATTTTGATTACGTCTAAAAGAGGTAAACTGGGTAATTCTAATGTTACATTAAAACTAAAAACGGGGAACAGCTATTTGAATGTTCCTTACAAGTTTACAGATGCTGAAGGATATATTAAATGGGCCAGATTAGGTGCTGAACAAGCAATTCTAAACGGAACATTGGCAGCCTCAAATGTTGCAGGTGTTGGACCAAGAGGTACAGGTAACCTATACAAAGATGCTACTGGTAATATTTTAGATGGTAATTATGACTCAAGAGCAATATGGAGTGTCATGAGATTGGATAATGTTAATACAGTCTTATTGGGTCAGCCAGGTTGGCGTCAAATGAAGGATCCAATTAAAACAAATGCTGCTGGTAATTATGATCCAGCAGGTACTAATTATGATTTGATTTATAAAGACTTTAATTATGGAGATTATGGTTTAAATAAAACAGCAACAATTCAGGATTATAATGTTGGAATGAGTGGTGGAAACGAAAGGGGTAAATACTTTGCCAACTTAGGATATTATAAAGAGGGTGGTTTGTCACTTGCTACTTTTTATCAGCGAATCAACTTTTCTTTTAATGGTGATTATAACATTAATAAATGGTTGAAATCAGAAAGCAGTATTCAATATGCAGTTGCAAAGTGGAGAGATGAAACGCTTCAAAATGGAGAAACCAATTATTGGGGAAGAATGTTGTCTGCTCCTCCAACTATGCGTGGGACAAATGAAAATGGTGATTTGATTCTTGGAAGAGATGCCAGTGATGGTAATCCAATAGTCAATGTAGACAAGTATAAAAGAAACAATCAATCGGATAAGTTCATACTTAGTCAAGCATTAAAAGCAGATGTGACAAAAGATCTTTACGTTAAAGTATCTGGCTTGTTAATGTATGATGAGAGTTTTAATGAATCATTTAATCAGGATTTCCGTACTGGTATAATGAGCGTTTCAAATGTGAATACTGGTTGGAATAGAACAAGAAGTTCTTCTGCTTCTTTTGATAGAACCATTAGACAAACATATAACGCTATAGCTAATTATAGTAAGACCTTTTTAGGAAAACACAATGTTGCCGCAATGGCGGGATTTGAATATTATGAAGCTTATAATAAAGGACTAGCTGCAAGTGGTGCACTTGCTCCTACGCAGGATTTTTCTGACTTGCAGTTAACACAAAACAATATTGATCAACAAACCAGAAGTACCGATACCTATCATAGCAAGGAAAGAATCATGTCTGGTTTTGGAAGACTAAACTATGATTATGATGGTAAATACTTAGCCTCATTCACCATTAGAAGAGATGGCTATTCTAGATTAATTGGAGATAATCAATATGGTACATTCCCTGCCTTTTCAGTTGGTTGGATGGCTCATAGAGAAACTTTTATGGAATCTACCAAAGACTGGTTGTCATTTTTGAAAATCAGGGCTAGCTGGGGTAAAAATGGAAATGTAGGTGGTATTGGTACTTACGAATTACAAGGCGCATATGGTTCTCAAACTGCGTATAATGGAGCCATTGGATTTCTTCAAACAGGTGTAGCTAATCCTAAGTTGAAATGGGAAAAAACAAATACCATTGAGATTGGAGCAGATATGGGATTCTTTAACAATAGACTAACTGCTTCAATTGCTTATTATAATAGAATTACGGATGATAAAATTGCCAATGTATTACTGCCAACTTCATCAGGGGTGTCAAGTATCAGAACCAATAACGGTAGCATGAAAAATCAGGGTTTTGAATTTGAAGCCAATTATAAACTGATTCAAAATAAAAGCTTTACCTGGCAGGTTGGAGCAAATGCTGCTTGGAATAAAAATACCATTCTTAAACTGCCATTTAATGGGGTAGAGAACAATAGACAAGGTGGTCAACAAATTTATGATCCGAATTCTAGAAAAGTCATATGGGTTGGCGGTCTTCAAGAAGGTCAGGAATTTGGAGAAGTATTTGGATTTGTAAGTGACGGAATTATCAGAGACGCCAAAGATTTAAGTAATTACAATAAAATTGATTTAGCAGCTGGACAAGCATGGTATGCTGCATCTGCAGGTAGAAGGGTTGCTAGTCAGCAATTAATGACTCAACGCGGATTAACATTTGCTGCCGGATGGTTGCCTACTCGATTAGGGGATATGAAATGGAAAGATATTGACAACAATGACACTATTGACACAAGAGATATGGTATCACTAGGACGTCAAATTCCTCGTTGGACAGGTGGTTTTAATACTTCTTTAAATTATAAAGGCCTTACTTTATTTGCTAGGATTGACTTTGGTTTTGGTCATGTACAGCAAGATTTTATGCAGCTTTGGGCATTGGCTAATGCCCAGGGTGAGTTTGCGCCTACCACTGATGTTAATGATACTTGGACAGCTTCAAATCCTGATGCAAGACTACCAAGATATGTTTGGGCTGATCAATTGAATGCTAAGAATTTTGATAGACCTAGTAGTATGTTCTGGGTAAACTCTAGCTATTTATCTTTTAGAGAAATTTCATTGAGCTACACAGTTCCAGCTTCTATTTTGAAAAAAGCAAAAATGTCTGGCTTAACCTTTACATTAACTGGACAAAATCTAGGATATATTACCAATAAGCAATTGAATTTGCCAGAGCGTACAGGTTCTCAAAATAGTGCCTATATTATTCCAACACAAGTTGTATTTGGTGCAAACCTTACTTTCTAATCAACTATTTAAACAAGTAACAATGAAGAACTTTAAATATTTATTATTTGCGATGTTGGTTATTTTGGCCTCAACATCCTGCAAGAAAACTTTAGAACTGGCCCCTGAAGATTATTTTGGTGATGGAAACTTTTGGCAAAATGAATCTCAGGTTACCAATTTTATGGTAGGAATGCATAAGCAATTTAGAGACAATCAATTCATGTTTCTAAGATTGGGTGAAATGCGTTCTGGAAATTATAGTAATATTGACAGGCAAAATACCTCATTAAATGAATTGCCTATCATTGAGCAAAGAATTGATGAAAACTCAGCAGGAGTTGGTAGTTGGGCAGGATTTTATAATCCAATTTTACAAATCAATCTGTTTATTCAAAAGGTTGAAGCAAGTAGTTTTCTAAGCGATGCTAAAAAGACCTATTTATTGGGACAAGCTTATGGAATGCGTGCATATTATTATTTTCATTTACTTAGAACATATGGAGGAGTTCCTTTAAGATTAGAGCCAGAAGTATTGAATGGCAATACTGATCCTGTAGCACTGAGGAAAAAAAGAGCTACTGAAGCTGAAGTCCTTGCATCAATTAAGAACGATGTAAATAAGTCTATCACTTTATTTGGATCGGTCAGTGGAAGTAATGATAAAAGCCTTTGGTCTCCTAAAGCAAGTTTAATGTTGAAGGGAGAATTATATTTGTGGTCTGCAAAAGTATATGCAAATACTGCGGATTTAACAGAAGCCAAAAATGCATTAAATGCTGTTACAGGTAACGCACTTCAGTCAATTTTTGCAAGTGCCTTTGCCTATGCTCAAAAAAATAATAATGAAATTATTTTTAGCATACGTTACCTAGTGGGTGAATCTGAAATGGGAGGTGTATCTCAATATTTGTATTCTACATTTAATTTTGATAACCTACACTATAAAGATTCATTAGCTTCAGGTTCTTTGCTTGTAGATCCTCTTTTAATTGCTGCTACCAATTCACAACAGATTATCCAGCGTTACGGTTACACATTTGCCCTTTTTCAATCTTATGCAGTAACTGACAAAAGAAGGGACGCTACTTTCTATGATTATTATAGGGTTACAAAGAGTGGAACTCCACCTTATGCAATATCTATTAGAAATACAGCAATGGTTAAGTTCCTTGGAACTATCAGTGCCAACAAAAGATATTTTAGTGATGATTGGCCTGTTTATAGAGAAGCTGATAGGTTGCTGATGTTAGCTGAAATAGCAAATGCTGAAGGAACAGATCCATCTTCTTTTATCAGACTAATTAGAAATAGAGCTTTTGCTCCAGGAGTGGATCCCACACCTTTTGTAAATGGTTCAAAAGACGCCAATGAATTAGCCATATTTGCAGAAAGAAACAAAGAATTTGTTTTTGAGGGTAAGTCTTGGTATGACTTGAGGAGAATGAAATTTGGTTCAGATCCTTTGGTATACAAAGCCACTGGAAATCCTTATGGCGTTTTGGATAAAACTACTCAAGGATATAAAATTCTATGGCCAATTGAGCCAGCTATTTGGACAAATGATCCTTTGGTAGACCAAACACCAGGCTATCCAACCGCTAAACCTAAATAGGGTTGGTTTAAAATTTAGTTTTTTCAATAGCAGATAGCAGATCATCCGGGAGTACTTGTGCTCCTGGATGATTATAATCCTTATTAGAATTAGTATATTGTTGGTATTATGGAACAACAAGGGTTCCTAATACATAGCAATGTATTATAAATTATAATTGTATGATTAATTCTCATTTAGAAGGCCTAATAGCTGCCCCCTTTACACCTTTCAACAACAATGGTTCATTGAATCTTTCTATTATTCCATTATACTATCAAATGCTTAAGGCCAATGCTATTGTAGGCGCATTTATCTGCGGGTCAACTGGCGAGGGTGTTTCTTTAACCATGGCTGAAAGAAAAGCAGTTGCAGAAGCCTGGGCTGATTGTACAAAATTTGACAATGAGTTTAAGGTAATGACTTTAATAGGAGGAACTTGTATTGAAGATTGTAAAGAATTAGCCC
>Ga0209480_10001740_pt1 | contig 15573 bp, 10 predicted proteins | sample JI61114C2DNA_FD_187501 | JGI IMG/M metagenome (GOLD analysis project Ga0209480, IMG submission 187501) | Wastewater effluent complex algal communities from Wisconsin, to seasonally profile nutrient transformation and Carbon sequestration -... | ecosystem: Engineered > WWTP > Effluent > Algae...
TGGGAGATGACCACGTTGATAGGCTATAGATGTAAAGGCAGTAATGTCATAGTCGAGTAGTACTAATAATCCGTAAGCTTATGTACACCCTTTTCCCGAGCCGAAAGGCTCGGGGAGAAACTTTCTAGATCCTAGATTCTTCCAGAATGACAAGGACAAACAATTTTGATTTCTTTATCTCAGTATGTTAAGATATTGTTTTTAATTATGAATTGCTTCGCCTGTTCGCTAGCGCTCGAGTGAAAATTATCAATTGTTAATTAAAAAAGTTACCTCAAGTAACAACGACCTTAAGGTGGTTATTGCGGCGGGGCTCACCTCTTCCCATCCCGAACAGAGTAGTTAAGCCCGCCTGCGCAGATGGTACTGCAATTTTGTGGGAGAGTATGTCGTCGCCTTTCTTTTGAAAACCCTATTCCTATTGGAATGGGGTTTTTTGTTTATGGGAAGTTTAACAATTATTGGATATATTTGATCTAATTTAGATGGCAAGATGAATAATAAAAATGTTGTAAATATGACTAGAGGAGCAATTACTCCTCAAATTATTCATTTTACATTACCACTAATTATTGGTAATTTTTTTCTTCTCACATACAATGCTGCTGATTCAGTAATTGTTGGGCGCTTTATTGGTGCGCACGCTTTGGCTGCCTTGGGAACAGCAAGTCCTGTGATGAATATTATGCTCTTTTTGATTGTCGGAATTTGCTTAGGAATGTCTGTGTTGATGGGTAATTTTTTCGGTAATGGCGATTTAGCGAGCTTGAAAAAAGTAATTTCTACTTCTTTAATTTCGGGAGGTTTATTTACGCTACTTATCGTTGTTTTAGGTTTTTTCTTTTCCCATTCTATACTTTCTTTGATGAGTACACCGTCTGAGATTATTGAAGATGCTACCTCTTATTTGCAAATCATTTTTATTGGACTCGTTTTTACGTTCATTTACAATATTTACGCCTCTACGCTTCGGAGTATGGGCAATTCTAAAGTATCTCTTTATTTTTTAGGCGCATCTGCTGTTCTTAATGTGGTGTTGGATTTACTTTTTGTTGTAGTTTGGAAACAAGGAATCGAAGGCGCTGCTTGGGCAACGGTTATTGCAGAAGCAGCAGCAGCTCTTTTCTGTGTATTGTATGTTCGATTTAAAGTTCCTTTCTTACGATTTGAGACGAAAGAATTTATTTTAGATCGTGAATTGTTGCGTGTTATATTGGGCTATAGTTTTGTAACCGCTACCCAACAAATCACTTTGCATTTGGGTAAACTTCTTGTTCAAGGTGCTATAAATCCATTGGGAGTTTTTGCTATTGCAGCTTTTAATGCTGTTACCAGAGTGGACGACTTTGTGATGATTGTTCAGCAAAATATCAGCCATGGGATTACTGGATTTTTGGCACAGAATAAAGGAAAAGGAAATTTTAGTCGTATTCGAAAAGGATTTTGGGTTGGTGTTAAGTTGGAGGTAATTTACAGTTTGATTATGACCGTTATTGTATTTGTGTTTGCCAAAGAAATTATGATTCTATTTATGGGAAATGGAACATCCGAAGTGGTTGAAGCAGGAGTTCAGTATTTACAGCTAATGGCTTTTCTTTATTTATTACTAGGAATAACCAATATATTTCAAGGGTACTTTCGAGGTCTTGGTAAAATGAAAATAACGCTCAATGCTACTTTGGTGCAAATTGTTGTTAGGGTCTTGGCCGCTTATTTAATTGCTTCTCATTTTGGAGTCAAAGGAATTGCCTTGGCGTGTTTGATAGGTTGGATTTTTATGTTAGGCTATCAAATTCCAGTTTTTACTAAAACGTGGAAAAAGGTAAAGTTATAATTACTCTTCCGTATCTTTCGTTTCTTCTAAATCATCTGATTTCTTACCTATTTTTACTTTTGGATTATCTTTATTTCCCGTTATGGTCATTGGTATTCCGATGATTCCCAAAGGAGGTAATCCTAGTCTCATTTTGATGTTTAATTTTCCATCCAAACTTGTTGTTCCTTCAATTCTTGGTCGGAAGCCAGCAAATTTAAACTTGAATCTTTCCAAAGTAATGATGTTGTTTTTAATCGTACTCTTGACTTCAACCTTAGATAGTTCTGGATTTTTAATGCCGTCGTTATTGGTTTTTTTGGCCACAGCACTGAACATTTTCATTCCGTGTAATTTAATATCTTTAACCGATACAACGCCATTTCCAACTAATGAAGGATAAACTGGTTCCATATTGGCGTTCAATCTTCCTTTGAGTTTGTATTCTAACGAAATTGTTCCTGATGCTTTTTCGGCAGCACTTGCCATTTCTCTGAACATTTTTATTTCGTTGTATGCCTTTTTGATGTCAAAATCAGACGCTTTGATATCGTATTCAAAATTTGCTTTTTTAGGAGTGCTTGCTTGGTATTTTGCATTCATATTGACAGTACAACCTATCAAATTGAAGCCTGTGTTTTGCATTGTCAAGATGCCTTTTTTTACAATCATATTTCCTTTAGCATCTTTAAGTGCTAATTCATTGAAATTTACTTTTTGTGCATTGGCTTGAAATTTTAAATCTAAATTAGATGGAATGATTATTACTCCCGTTTCTACTTTTGCAGTTGTGGATTTTGTTTCTGATTTTGATACCGTAGCAGTGTCAACTTCTGTTTCCGACATAAATTCATCGGCATTGATGTAGGTGGAATTTAGCGTGAATGAACCTCGTAATACTCCAGTATTCGTAGTAGCAAAATTGATTACATTTTGCAAATAACCATTCATTCTAAAATCTGACTGTCCGTAAGCTGCTAAGAAATTGTTGAAAGACATTTTGTCCTGATTGATTTTGAAAATCCCTTCTTTGATGAGGAATTTTTTCGGAAGATATTCTGAAGCGATTAAAATATTTCTTAATTCTAAAGTTCCTTTATTGTTTAGCTTACTGTAATTTCCTTTTTCTGCATCGCTTTGTTTACCTTTTAATGCTAAATCTGCTTTTATAGAACCATCGACATCCAGACCTTTTTGAGAGAAAACTTTATAAATTTTGCTGATGTCAAGTGTTCCTTTCGCTTTTACTTCATAGGTAAGATCGTCAAAATTTTCCAAATTTGCTTCTACAAAAACAGGTTTACCTTCAAAGGTAAATTCAGCAGGCTTTAGTGTTACTTTCAAATCGTTGAATGTCCCTTTTTGGTTTTTTATTGTGGTAAGAATGTTGATATTGGTAATTGGATTTGGATAATATTGAGTTTTAATATAACCACTTTTCAAATTGACATTGGCATTTGTAATAGGAAAAATTTTGTTTTTAACATCGTATTTCCCTTTTGCACTTCCATTTCCAACTAGCATTCCTTTGAGTTCTATGTCTGGAATTCCTAGTGCTTTATTTAGTTTTTCCAAATCAATTTTAGAATCGAAAATTGCGTCTATTTCAGGCGTTTCCATTCCTTTTACAATAAATTTAGATTTGATGTAATCCTGATTTATATTTAAGGCTAAATTTTTAGCATTGACGATTAAAAGTTCAGGCTTGAGCGAAGGAACGCTTGTAAATAAATCTAAATTAAGGTTCGAAACCGGGAAAGCACTTTTGTCATAATTTACAAATCCGTCTCTAATTTTTAAATCCAAATTTAAGTCTGGGGCAATGGCTTTTGATTCAATGTATTTTCCCTTTAGGGTAAGAAGAAAATCTGTTTTACCTTTCAATTCTGTTTTGCTCAGCCAGGTAACAAATTTTGGAGGAAATGCGGTGAATAAATCTTGAATATTACTATCGGTAGTTTTTAGGGTAAAATCCATATTGTAACCGTCTTTTATGAAGTCGAATTTTCCTTTGAAATCTACAGGGAGTTGGTTGATCATCAAATCGTTTTGCTCGAAAACAAAAGAAAGTGAGTTGACGTTTATTTTGGTAATTAAATCCGCATCTACTTTTTTGTTCATTAAATACTGCTCATTGGCGTAAAGCACATTGAGTTTGTCAATTTTTGCCTTCGAATACAAATCAAAGATGTCTTCACTCAAATCTCCTTTGCCTAGATAATTAAAACCAAATGCATCAAAATGAACTTGAGTCGATTGATCGTCATAAGTCATTTGACTGTTTATGATTTCGATATGATCCAATTTTATAGCTGCCGATTCCTCGTCTTCTTTATTGACTTCCTCATCTTTTTCGGCGATATAAACGTTGTAATTGGCTAATCCTTCTTTGTTGACTTTGATGTTTATTGCTGCATTAGATAAATAAATTTCATCAATTTTTATTGATTTCCCAAAAACTAAACTGTACACATTAATCCCAAAAGAGACTTCTTTTGAATTTATTAAATGTTCTTTTTGAAATGGAGCCGAACCATTGAGTTTAAAATCATTTAAAGTTAAGGTTAAAGACGGAAAATGTTTGAAAAATGAAATATTAACATCCGAATAATTCATTTCTCCAGCTAGTCTTTCATTAGCCGTTTTTTTGATTTCTTCTTTTATTTTGTCTGAAAAAATTAAAGGAGTGACAAACATCAGAGCCAAAACTACCGCAAGACTTATCCCGATATATTTTGCCGTTTTAACCAAAATTGATTTTACTTTTGTAGCATCCATATTTTAATTTTCTGATGTTATAACTATTTACAGTGTCTTTATATACTGAGATTTTATCCGTGAACGGTTTCGCTTTTTCCGTAGTTTGTAATTAGTTTGCCTTCAAAATCTAACCATTCTGCCCAACGTTTATCAACGTCAACTTTCTCTGAATATTTTCTGGCGAATGCTAGAAAAGTAGTGTAATGTCCTGCTTCGCTAATCATTAATTTTCGGTAAAATTCTGCCAATTCTTTATCTTCAATATTTTGAGATAAGACTTTGAATCGCTCACAGCTTCTTGCTTCAATCATTGCCGAGAACAATAATCTATCTACAAAAGCATCGTTTCGACTACCGTCTTTTTTCATAAATTTGAAAAGTTCGTTTACATAATGATCTTTTCTTTCCCTTCCCAATTTTAGTCCACGTTCTTTGATGATGTTATGCACCATTTGAAAATGTTCCAATTCTTCTTTGGCGATTTCCAATAAATCCGTAACTAATTCTTCGTGTTCCGAATTGTAGGTAATTATAGTGATGATGTTTGTTGCAGCTTTTTGTTCGCACCAAGCGTGATCGGTCAAGATTTCTTCGATGTTCGATTCTACGATATTTACCCATTTTGGGTCGGTGACTAATTTTAATCCTAACATTTTTTCTACTTATGAAAATTATTTACAAAAATACAGTTTTTATTTATGCTATAACGGATTGATTTTCGGATTATTTCCCTTATTTTGTGTCGTAAAAAGTTATTTATGAATGTAAATCAACAGATTTTAATTATTGGTTTTGTTTGGCCAGAACCCAATTCTTCGGCAGCAGGAGGAAGGATGGTGCAGTTGATTTCCATTTTTAAAAAGCAAGGTTTCAAAGTTACTTTTGCTAGTCCTGCAATGGATAGTGATTTTATGGTTGACTTGGATTCGCTTGGCGTTACCAAAAAATCGATTGCTTTAAATTGCTCTAGTTTTGATGCTTTTGTAAAGGAATTAAATCCAACGATTGTTTTGTTTGATCGTTTTATGATCGAAGAACAATTTGGCTGGCGTGTTGCCGAAAATTGTCCAGATGCTTTGCGATTGTTGGATACGGAAGATTTGCATTGTTTGCGTCTAGCCCGTCAAAAAGCATTTAAGGAAAAAAGAGAATTCTCTACAAACGATTTATTGACCGAAGAAGTTGCCAAAAGAGAAATTGCCAGTATTTTACGTTGTGATGTTTCCTTGATGATTTCTGAATATGAAATCGAATTGTTGCAAACGGTTTTCAAAATTGATTCGAGTTTGTTGTATTATTTGCCTTTATTGTTGGGTGGCATTTTTATTTCAGCCATTGAAAATTTGCCTTCATTCGAAGAACGAAAGGATTTTATTTTTATTGGCAATTTTTTGCACGAACCCAATTGGAATGCTGTTCAATACTTGAAAGAAACCATTTGGCCATTGATTAAAAAACAATTGCCCGAAGCCGTTTTGAATGTTTATGGTGCTTATCCTTCGCAAAAAGTCCTGCAATTGAATAACGCTAAAGACGGTTTTTTAATAAAAGGACGTGCAGAAAATGCACAAGAAGTCGTTCGAAATGCTCGAATAGTTTTGGCTCCGTTGCGTTTTGGAGCAGGAATTAAAGGAAAATTACTCGAAGCAATGCAATGCGGAACGCCAAGTATAACGACAGCCATCGGAGCCGAATCGATGTGTAGCGATTTGCCTTGGAATGGTTTTATTGCTGACGAACCTCAAATTTTTTCTGATAAAGCAGTGCAATTGCATCAAGACAAAGCCCTTTGGAGTAAAGCCCAAGAAAACGGTTATGAAATTATAGAAAAACGCTATTTGAAATCTTTGTTTGAAGTTGGTTTTGTAAAGCATATTATAGAAAAGCAAACTCATTTACAGCAACATCGCTTAAATAATTTTATGGGAGCGATGTTACAACATCATACTTTGACGAGTACCAAATATATGGCGAGGTGGATTGAGGAAAAAAATAAATAAATTACTAAAATGGCAAAAGAACCATTCGCTGCAAAGCTTACTTCAATTTGGATTGGAGGCTTTTTTTTCTGGATAATAAAAGGATTTAGAGGAATATTAAATGACCAATATGAAGATAAATATGAAAACAGAAATGTTTGGACTGGATATCTTATAACATTAATAGCTATGTTTGTCTTAGTCTATTTTTTGGTAAGAGATGAAATAGCAATATAATGCCATTATAAAAAAATCCCGTTCTGATTTCTCAAAACGGGATTTCTATTATAAATTAACGAGCTATTACGCAAGCATCGTCACTGGGTTTTCAATATATTGTTTCAAAGTTTGCAAGAACTGTGCTCCGGTTGCACCGTCGATAGTTCTGTGATCGCAAGCTAATGAAAGCATCATAGTGTTTCCTACCACGATTTGACCATTTTTCACCACTGGTTTTTCTACAATCGCTCCTACGGATAAGATAGCAGAATTCGGTTGGTTGATGATAGAGTTGAATTCAGTAATACCAAACATTCCAAGGTTAGAAATAGTGAAAGTACTTCCTTCCATTTCTGATGGCAATAATTTTTTGTTTTTGGCTCTTCCTGCAAGGTCTCTTACGCTAGCTCCAATTTGAGACAAGCTCATACCATCTGTAAATGGCAATACTGGAACAACCAATCCGTCTTCAACAGCTACAGCTACACCAATATTTACGTGGTAATTGATAGTAATGGCATCGGCCGACCATTGCGAATTGATTTTTGGGTGTTTTTTCAAAGCCAAAGCCGAAGCTTTAATCACCATATCGTTGAAAGATACTTTGGTATCTGGAACACTGTTGATGATAGTTCTTGATTTCATTGCTTCGTCCATTGTTACTTCGATTACTAAGTTGTAATGTGGAGCAGTGAATAAAGATTCTGCTAAACGTTTTGCAATGATTTTACGCATTGTAGAGTTTTTAATCTCTTCAGTGGCAACTTGTCCTGCTGGAACATAAGGTTTTGCAGCTGGTGCAGCAACTTCTGATTTAGCTGGTGTGGCAGAGCTTACAGCTGGTGCAGATGCTGCAGCTTGTGGTGTAAAGTTTTCTACATCACTTTTGGTGATACGTCCGTTCTCGCCAGAACCTTTTACTTGAGTCAATTGAATTCCTTTTTCGCTAGCAATTTTCTTTGCCAATGGCGAAGCCAAAATTCTTTGACCGTCAGCTGGTGCTTCTTGAACAACTGGAGCAGCGGTTTGTGCGGCTGGAGCAGCTTTCACTTCTTCAGTTGCAACAGCTACAGGTGCAGTTCCTCCACTAGCAATAATTCCACTAACATCTGTTCCTGCTGGTCCTATGATAGCTAATAAACTATCAATGGGAGCAGTTTCTCCTTCTTGAATTCCTATGTATAATAATGTTCCTTCGTTGAAAGATTCGAATTCCATTGTTGCTTTGTCGGTTTCGATTTCGGCAAGCATATCGCCTTCAGACACTTTGTCGCCTACTTTTTTCAACCAAGTAGCAACTGTTCCTTCGGTCATTGTGTCGCTCAAACGAGGCATTGTTACTACTACAACTCCTGCTGGAATAGCTGCGGCAGCTGCTACTGGAGCTGGAGTTTCTGTTTTAGCTTCTGTTGCTGGTTGAGCAGTTTCTGTTGCTGGAGCTGCTGCTGCACCTCCGGCTATTAAAGCTGAAATATCTTCGCCTTCTTTTCCGATAATGGCTAATAATGAATCAATTGGTGCAGTTTCACCTGCTTGAATTCCAATGTATAAAAGAGTTCCTTCATTGAAAGACTCAAATTCCATTGTAGCTTTGTCGGTTTCAATTTCAGCTAGCATATCGCCTTCGCTTACTTTATCTCCTACTTTTTTTAACCAAGTTGCTACCGTTCCTTCAGTCATTGTATCGCTCAAACGGGGCATTGTAATTATTGTTGCCATAATTGATTTATAGTTTATGAGGTGTGAATGGGTAGTTTTCTTGGGCGTAAACTACGTCGTATAATTGTTGAATTTCTGGGTAAGGAGATTCTTCGGCAAATTTTACGCATTCTTCGATTAAATCTTTTACTTTTTGGTCGATGGCATCTATTTCAGCTTGAGTAGCATATTTTTGATCTTTAATTACATCCAAAACTTGGGTAATTGGGTCAATTTTTTTGTACTCTTCCACTTCTTCTTTCGAACGGTATAATTGTGCGTCAGACATAGAATGTCCTCTATAACGATACGTTTTCATTTCAAGGAAAGTTGGTCCACCACCGCTTCTTGCTCTTTCGATTGCTTCGCTCATCGCTTCGGCAACTTTTACAGGGTTCATTCCGTCAACTGGTCCGCAAGGCATTTCGTATCCAAGACCAAGTTTCCAAATATCAGGATGATTTGCAGTTCTTTCTACAGAAGTTCCCATAGCATAACCATTGTTTTCAACGATGAATACTACTGGTAAGTTCCACAACATCGCCATATTAAAAGCTTCGTGCAATGAACCTTGTCTTGAAGCACCATCACCAAAATAGGTCATTGTAACTCCGCCAGTATTGTTGTATTTGTCTCCAAAAGCCAAACCAGCTCCTAATGGAATTTGTCCACCAACGATTCCGTGACCACCATAAAAACCGTGTTCTTTTGAGAATATGTGCATAGATCCACCCATTCCTTTTGATGTTCCAGTCGCTTTTCCTAAAAGTTCAGCCATTACACGTCTTGGATCTACACCCATTCCGATAGGTTGAACATGGTTTCTGTAAGCGGTAATCATTTTATCTTTTGACAAGTCCATAGCGTGTAAAGCACCAGCTAAAACGGCTTCTTGCCCATTATATAAGTGTAGAAATCCTCTAACTTTTTGTTGAATATACAAGGCTGCAAGTTTGTCTTCAAACTTTCTCCAAAGTAGCATGTCTTCGTACCACTTTAAATAAACTTCTTTTGTAACTTCTTTCATCTGAATTGTTTATTGTGCTAATTAATTGTTGTGTTTATTGATGTAAGCAAAAAATATAAGGATTATATCCCCAAAATTGCAAACTGCAAAAATAGGACATTCTAAGGAAGAAGTAAAATTAAAAAGCTACTTTTTGGGTTTTTTTATAAGAAGTTTTTATCAAACATAAACGGCAGCAGGTTTTTTAGCGAATCCGATTTGTAAATTGTATCAATTTCACCCATAAAATAGATTTCAATCGGAAAATCTTGTTTGATTTCATATTCGGCTATAGATTGCCTGCAAGAACCACAAGGAGGAATTGGTGCAGTCGTTTGATTAATATCCGAAGCTGCTGTAATGGCCATTTTTAATATTTTTGCCTCTGGATAGATTGCTCCTGCTTGAAAAACGGCAACTCGTTCTGCACATAGTCCTGAAGGATAGGCTGCATTTTCTTGATTTGAACCCAAAACTATTTCTCCGTTATCCAATAAAAGTGCAGCACCAACTCTGAATTTTGAATAAGGTGCGTAAGCTTTTTTTCTAACAGCAACAGCCTGTGTCATTAGATTTTGAATGTCAGTTGGTAATTGCTCAACGGATTCAAAAACCGAAAAGCGGGTTGAAATAATAATATCTTTCATCAGTTTGGTTTTATTGATTTTCAACGGTCAGATGGAACTCGCAATAAACAATCTATTATTAGTAAAATTTTCGCAGGCTCGTTTCATTGGTAATAATGGAAAAAAAATCCAAACTTCGTAGAAATTTGGATTTATAATTATTTTTTATGTTGACTAATATTCATCATATTGGTCACCGAAATTAAACGTTAGTGAAAAGCGTAATGTGTTTTCCAATGGATTTTTAACTTTCGATGTTGAAAACAAATAAGAAACATCCACTTTTATGGCAGTATATCGAAAACCTGCTCCAAGAGAGAAAAATTGTCTGGCACCCTTGTCTTGATTTTCATGGAAATATCCCATGCGCAAGGCAAAAGAGTCTTGGTATAAATATTCTGCACCCGCTGAATAAGTAACCTCTTTCAGTTCTTCGCTAAAACCGCCTGGTGCATCAGAAAAAGATTGAGTTACACCTTCAAACCATCCAATACTTTGATAATCTTGATTGTTTTGAGTTCTTTCGGCAGAGGTTATCGTTCCATCACCATTTAAATCTGGGTCTTGAGGCGTTGGTACTAATAGTTTGCTAATTTCTAAATTAAGTGCAACCTTGTTGTAATCATCTAGAATAAAGTCAAAACCGCCACCCAATTTCATGTTAGCAGGTAAAAAGTTAGTGCTGGATTGAGTGTTATCGTAGCTCATTTTTGGGCCTAAGTTTTGAAAGTTAAAACCGGCTCTCCATCTTCCGTTGAAATTATCGAATGATAATTCTTCTGTTTGAAAAAAACCAGCAACATCAACTGCAAATGAACTTGCTGAAGAGGCATCACCTACATCCGAAGCTACTTTTAAATTAGAATTGATGAATCTAGCTCCAACTGCCATCGAGAATTTTTCACTTAATTTCAAAGAATAAGATCCATCAAATGCAAATTCGCTAGGAGAAACAATTCTTGGAATGTCATCTGAGTTCTCGCGAAGTTCAATTTCGCCTAATCCAAAAAATCGAAAACTTCCTGCAAAAGCACTTTTTTCGTTGATTCGGTTATAATAGTTGAGTTGTCCTAAAGAAATATCGTTTACTAAGTCCGTAAGATATGGGGTGTAACTTATAGCGAAACCTGTTTTGTCTATTGCAAAGGCATATTTCGCTGGATTCCATTGTTGCGAAAATGAATCGGCAGATGATGCCACTCCATTATCGGCCATACCAGCTGATCTGGCGTCGGCACTAACTAATAAAAAAGGTACGGCAGTGGTAATAACATTTTCCTGAGCTTTTGCAATTGAAACAACAAAAAAGCACACAAAAAGTAAAGATATTTTTCTCATTGGTTTTGAATAATTATTGGACAAATATAGTGTTTAATTAAAGTATTACAAGTTTTTCAAATTTTTCAGTTTTCGAGTTGGTTAGGTTCGATTTAACGGTAAGTTTATAAACATAAACCCCTTTTCCTATTTTATTTCCAAAGTCATCTTTGCCGTCCCAAGTGATTTCTTTGGACAAAAAGCCTTCGGTAGTAATGATTTGGTTGCGTGTCCAAACCACTTTCCCAGTAATTGTTATTACCTGAACCTGAACTTCTAAAGGTTCGTAAGGTCTGTTGTGCGAAAACCAAAATTCAGTATAATTAACAAAAGGATTTGGATAATTTAACACATGTGTCAATGTTATCGAATCGTTACCTACTACTATAAACTGAATTTCTGCAGTAATTGGGTTGTTGTAAACATCCCAAGCTTTGAAAGTTATAGTGTGCAAACCAACTGCCAAATTTCGCAATGGAAACCTTAAACTTCCTTTTGTGAAATCGTTTAAATCAGTTTGATAATAATCGTTTAAGATATAAGGATTGTCAACATCTCCATCTAAAATCGCTATAATATCATGTCCTATTCCGCTTGCTGTATTGATGCCACTTTCGTCTTCGAGATTTGCTACAATGAATGGAGATTCATTTGTTGTTCCACCCGAAACAAAAGTTTCGTCGTTCATATATAACTTCACTCTTGGATTAATATTGTCCGCGACCGCATTTTCATTTATTCCACCTACTTTTATACTTGTGTCATAACCAGTTTGATTTTCGAAAAACTGATTCTTTTTGGCATAGAAACTTATTTTTCCATTGGCTACTGGAACTCGAATATCTCTTGGAACAATAAAACTAAATTCAAATTGTCCGTTGGTTACTGACGCATTTCCTCTAAAAATAGTTTCGCCCAACTCATTAAAAGTCATTGCAGGGCTGTTCCCATCATTGTTTAAAGTTGTTCTTGAAATAAATTTGTCGAATATAGCCGTTGAAAGTTCGCCGTTATAATTACTCAGAGGAATGTTGTTTTCGTCTGTAATTTCGCCTGATATTTTCATCTTCGCCAATGATTTGAAATCATCGATAGGTTGCGAAACTGGAATGTCATTCACTTTTGTAAGGCGTATTTTTGGTTTTGGAATGGCCAACATTAAAGCTGGGTCACCAATGTAAAACACCACATTTGTTGAAGAATTTGGATTACTGTTCTTCGAAATTCTTAACGATTCGGCTATTGAAGTGTATTGGTTCGAACCATAAGAAAATAAATTTTTAGCCAAAACATCATTGAAATTTTCAGCACTAAACTGACCTATTTCACGAATAGTTGTAAGCATAGAAATCGCACCACCTTTAGGGTTCCAATACGTAAATTCGCCAGCTGTTGGTCTTGAAGGATTGTCAAATCGTGAAAAATCACAAGTTATGGTTATAAATAAAGGATATTTATATTGATTGCTTAAATTTTCACCGTCCGATTTTTCCCAAAGCCGCTCGCTTGCTAATCCATCTTCTCCGCCATGACCTAAATAATTTACTACTAAAGAGCCTTTTTCGAAAGTGCTGAATAAATCACTTCTTCCTTTAGGGTATCGAGCACCTCCAGCAGATGCGTCTTGTACATAGGAATCCAAAAATATTTTATTAACATTCAAAAATGGTTTTTCAAAAGTAATTTTGTCTGCTAAAATATTTTGTCTGTTTTGCAAACTAGCATCCGAAGATTTGTCCGAGTCATCACTAACCATCACATAATTGTTTCTCCAACTGCCATACGATTTTTCATCGTGGTATTCGATAACTTTGTTTACCATTTCATCAGCCTGGGAAACATTATCATTTATCATTCTTCCAACAGCAATGTCAATGCCGCCAAAAAAATTAGTAATATTTCCTTCACCTGCATCCATTAGTCCAAAGAAATCGTCGGATGCGAAGGCGGATTCTCCTGTAGTATTGCTGTTTAATGCATGATATATAGGTACAATATTAGTATTATTCGGAATTCTATTTTTATAATCGTAAGAAGCATCTCCAAAAAGGTTTACATATTTAATTCTTTTTTCTGAAGCAGAAGCGTTGTCATAAATATATTTGATACAATTCCTAATAGCAGCAATGTCTTGTTTGCCAGACGAAAACTCTTGATAAATGTTTTCTAATTGTATTACTTTGACGTTGAGATTAGAATAAGAACGGTGAAAATTTGCCAATTTTTCGGCTTGAGTTGCTAAGAGTGCTGGAGTAATGATCACATAATCTATATCTTGAAATTGGCCTTGACTATTTTTGAAAAGGCTTCCTTTCAAGTTTTGATTGGCAACTTTTGTTTTACTAGTTTTTAAAGGAGTATAATAATCTAAAGCATCAATGGCAACATATTTTCTAATTTCACCCAGATTTGCCTTGAAAGAAAACGATGCTTGATTGGGGTTTTCTAAACTAGTCACATTGTAGATATCGGTAACATCCCAAATTTGTGAAATTCCATTAGCATTACCAATGGTATAATTCACAATTCCTAAACTCGAATTAGACAAATCATATTGAAATTGAAATTGTTTTCCATAACCTTGAAGATTTCTTTTGGCTGTAAGTATAATTTTATCCAAATATCCTTTAGAGCCAGGCACTCCATTATTGTTATAAGTCAATTTAATCTTCACGTTTTCGGAACTAGGGAACGCAGTATTAATTGGCAAAGCACTTTCATTATACACAATACCTGAATATTGTACGAGTGCAGGAAATGACATTGTGCCAACGTCTTGTCCGTTAGCCAAGACCTTGAAGTTTGTAACTGTAAATGCAGCCGATGCAGTGTTGACACTTAATTTTATGGGTGTTGATGTGTCAACATTTGGAAAATTAAAAGAAAACTCCTGCTCTTGATTGATGTCAAAAACTTCTCCAAACCATTTTCGACCAAGACGTCCAATATTAACTAAATCTAATTCGTAAAATTGACGGTCGTCAAAAGTGGTTAAATTCAAAGTGCTACTTCCAGAGGGTTGAGTCATATTCGGTATTCTTTTACCATCATTTCCTTGAATAGTAATGTAATAATAGGACTTTGTGTCGTATAAATTAATGTTAGTTTGACTTTCTTGATTCCAAGTATCAACACCTTCTGCATAAAACAATATGAAATCTTCATCATTAAATGCACCATCGCTTTCACCAATGACTTGAATGGCATTTTCAGTTAAGTCTGCTGGATAATAAGTTGCATTAGATAATGGTAACATTCGACCACCATTTCCAAATAATTTTATTTTTTTTGGATCAATTCCACTCAAATTAATACCTAATTGCTGTAAAAAACTTCTAGAAATTTTATAAACCCCTGATTTTTCGATGTAAAATTGATACCAATCTCCAGTTGCTAAAACAGAATTTGTTACTGCATTGATTTTGTTTGTTTGTGAAATTTTTGATGCGTTAGTGCCATTTGTAGCATATGAAAATGATTTAATTCGTTTGTATCCAAAGTCATCTTTGATAATAGGAGAAAGAACAATAAAAGCCTGTTTAGAATCTCTTGATTCATTTATTCTCAAAGATGCCTCTATGGTTTTTGGGATATTTGCTAAGTCTAAATCTCCAAGTTGAGATTCATTTATTGACTCATAATTAACATTTGAAACTTGAAGTGAATTTCCGATATAAGCATTTGATTGTGAGATGTTTAATATTAAGTAAATGGCTTTTTTGGATGAGTCATAACTAAAACTACTACCTACAAATTGAGGGATATTAATTTTATTTTCGCCAAAAAACATTTCATTCTTTTCAAGCCATTCAATTGTAGCCTCTCCTTTTATTTGCGCAAAAGAAAAGGAAGAAATTAAGATTAAAAAGACTAAGAGTATTTTTTTCATAGTTTTGTAAAACGCAAAAATTAATAGAATAGTATTGGCAGTAAAAATATATCATTTCGTGTAATTTTAATAATAAATAGTATAAATTTGCGTTTTAGATTAGTGTTTTGAATGTAGAAAACACAAATCAATGTATAAAATTTAAAATTTTTGTTGCAGTTTAATGGTTAATTATTATATTGCACCACACAAATTATCACCTACTAAAGAGTATGAAAGTAAACAAAACTATGAGCTTACGCTTGATTTTATCAATGATTTTGATT
>Ga0209480_10001742_pt1 | contig 15565 bp, 10 predicted proteins | sample JI61114C2DNA_FD_187501 | JGI IMG/M metagenome (GOLD analysis project Ga0209480, IMG submission 187501) | Wastewater effluent complex algal communities from Wisconsin, to seasonally profile nutrient transformation and Carbon sequestration -... | ecosystem: Engineered > WWTP > Effluent > Algae...
GTGCTTTTCCTCGGCAACAGCATCACCAAGCACGGTCCCAAAGCGGACATCGACTGGACGGGCAACTGGGGTATGGCAGCAAGTGCCGAGGCCAAAGATTATGTTCACCTCGTGACGAAAGCACTCACCGAGAAACAGGACACCGCGCCCGGGGTACTGGTGAAAAACATCGCCGACTTTGAGCGTGCGTATGCGGGTTACGACATCGCGGGCAAGCTCAAAGAGGCCGTCGATTTCAAAGCCGACCTCATCATCGTCGCCATCGGCGAAAACGTGCCCGGCTTGAAGACGGTGGAGGACAAAGTGAAACTCCAGGAAGCCGTCACGAAGCTGCTGACCACGCTCAAAGGTGATCGAAAGCCCGTGATCCTCGTGCGCAGTTGTTTTTGGGCAAACGCTGCCAAGGACGAAGCCCTGCGCGGTGCCTGCGCCGCCGTGAGTGGCATCCCGGTGGACATCGGCACCCTCAGTAAAGACGAGAAGAACTTCGCCCGCTCAGAGCGTCCCTTCAAACACGCCGGAGTCGCCAATCATCCTGGAGACGCTGGCATGGCCGCCATCGCCGACGCACTCGTGCAAGCATTGCCCAAATGATGAAACATCTCGTTCTCACCCTCTTGTTCGGCATCATCACCGCAGCACCTGCGGCGAACATCGTCATCATGGTCGTCGAAGACCCGAACAACTACGAAGCGCCGCGCACCATGCGTGACTTCGCCGAGATGCAGCTCAAGCCGCTCGGCCACCACGTCACGATCATCGAAGGCGACAAGCCGCAGCCGCATCACTTTGCCGGACTCGCCGAGGCGCTGAAGGACGCCGACCTGCTCGTGCTCTTCTCGCGCCGTCGTTTTCCGCCCAAGGATCAAATGGACGCCATCCGCGCCCACCTCGCCGCCGGGAAGCCGCTGCTCGGCATCCGCACCGCCAACCATGCCTTCATTCCGAAGCCCAAAGAGGTCGTCGATCCCAGCCTCGCGCCTTGGCCCGAATTCACCGTCGAAGTCCTCGGCGCACCGAACATCGGCTACGAGACCAAAGGCCTGCCTTACACCGTCAGCATCGCCCCCGGAGCGGAAAACAGCCCGCTGCTCGCTGGTGTGAACCCCGCGAACATCCTCGGTGCCCAGTCCCTCTACAAAGTGCTCCCGCTCGCCGCCGATGTCACCCCGCTGCTCATCGGCACCGCCAAGACCGACACCAGCCCACCCATGCCCATCGCCTGGACGCGCAGCTACGGCCCCGGCAAAGCCCGCATCTTCTACACCAGCCTCGGCGCGCCGGAAGACATGGAGATCACGGATGTGCGCACGCTGCTAATCAATGGCGTCGCATGGACGCTCACAAAGTAACGCCCATGCGAATGATCCATCACATCCTGCTGGCCGTTGTCTTCACGGCAGCCGTGAATGCCCAGTCGCCGGATCTCGCCGGGGCAAAGATTTCGTGGCAGAGCTACACTGGTCCTGCCAGCTTCACCACGGCCAGCCTGGGCAAGTTCAAGCTGAGCGTACAGGTGGAACGTAAAGGCGAAATGCAGCCGCTCACGCTGCGCATCGAGCTTCCATCGACTGGACGCGATGCATGGCCTGCGAATGATGTCGAGGTGCGAGACACAACAGGTCAGGCGATGCTGGTGCGGCGTTCCGGCATCGAGTGGGAGAAGTTGATCGTCTCACTTCCGCAAAGGGTGACGAGTTTTGTGGTGCAAGCCCTTGAACCAGTCGGTGGAGGGCCAAAGGGGACTTCGGAGAGGGACCGCGTTATTCAGGACACCAACAGCGGAGTGCAGGTGCGCATTGCCAACTGGCCGCAGGGCCGTGTCGCGGCTCTGAGCATCCGTTTCGACGACTCGCATCCCACGCATCTGAGCAAGGCCGTTCCCATCCTGCGCGAATACGGCTTCAAAGGCACCTTCATGGTCAATCCCGGTCCCAAGGAGCCCGGCAGTCGCCAAAGTTACTCATTTGAGACTCAACTCGCCGAATGGGAGGCCGTGATGAAGCAGGATGACATGGAACTGGCAAACCACTCCGCCCATCATCGCGGTGCAAAGGGCGATGATGACATGGAAAACGAGATCGGTAGTGCGGCGGAGACAATTTGGAAACTGACGCCAGGCAAAAGCAAGCTCACGGCCCTCAACCTAGGCGGTGGCACACGCTGGGAGACCACGCGCACGCTGCGCCACTACCTCGACAAGTATCATCACTTCGACGCCTCCAGCGGCTCGCTCGGTATGGACGACAGCTATGGCGGACGCGTGGAGGCCTTCCGCAAGGCGCTGCAAACGCACCTCGATCGCGGCCTCTGGTGCCGCGTTCATTACCACTACATCGGCGAGGGCCTCAGCAGCAGCGAGGCGAACTTCCGTGCCGCACTCGACATCGCCAAGGAGCATCAAGACAAGCTGTGGATCGCCGGTATGGCGGACATCCACAAATATCAAACCGAGCGCAGCAGCGCGAAGCTCACGCTGGTAAAATCCGATGCGAACAGCCTCGCCTTCCAGCTCGACTGCGCCACCGATGCCACGCTTTATGATCAGCCGTTGACCATCGAGATCACCCCGTCGGTGGCATGGGATGCGGAGAAGGTCACAATCAAGGATGAAGCTGGAGCCGCCGTGTCGGTTCAACGGGCTGAAGCCAGCGGGTTTGGACTGCTGCGCGTGGAGATTCCGCCACGCAAGGCCGTGTATTCGATCACCACGTCGCCTTGATCCCGTACCGCCAGCAAGTCTTTGAACGAAGTTGAAGGGCCGTTCGTCACGCCCCAAGCGCGGAGCGGATGCGTCCCACCAGTTCATTGTCCTTTTCACCCGAGCTGCGGAAGTTAAACACGCTCGCGGCCAGCAGGTGGTCGCGCCAGGGTTGGGCGAGGTGCTCGTAGTCCTCCAGCACGGCGGAGCTGAACTTGTAGTCGTGCGAGTTCGTCCCCTTGAGGAAGACGAGGCGGCGCGCGGCATCGGCGATGGGCTGAGCATTGTTTTGCCCTTGGAGATAGCCGAGCACTTTCCGCGCAGCCACGAGTCGGTCTTTACCGATGTCGGCAAAGATTTCTGCCACGGCCTCTTCGCCCTTCGCCTCCGGGGTGATGGGTTCAAGCGTGTCGATGTGAATGCCTTTGTCGGCACGGTCGCCACGGTAGAGCGGGAGAAAGGCGGCGTTTTGCAGAAGCAGCAGGCGGCGCGTCTCATCGCTCTGCACATGGTGCCAAGCGTAGTGGATGGCGTTGGTGAAGGTCATCGCGTGCAGCGAAAGAATGCCCGGCGCCTGCATGAGCAGCTCGCCCGCGCTGTCGAAAAGCGCGTCAAACACCGACTCCGGTGCCACGCCCGCGTTCAGCAGCTTCATAGCAACGGCACTCGTGTCGGCAGACGCGCCGCTGCGCACGGCTTGCAGCAGTTCCTTCGTCGCGCCAGCATCGCGTTTGCCGTCCAGCCAGCCTTCGCGCACCTGCTTCACGATTTCCACATTCTGCCGGAAAGGCCGGTCGGCGGGCAGATCGGCCTTCGCGGGATTCTCCTTCGCGCCCGCACGGTCGAGCAACGCGTAGGCCAGCGAGCGCAGCACCGGCTCCGCATGATGCCAGCCGATGACTTCGAGCGTGCGGAAGCTGTTCGCCACATAGATCGCCTTGTGGCCGATGTCGCGAAAGTCGCGCATGCCGTAGCGGACGAAGATTTCAAACAACTCGTTCGCGCCCGCCGTGCGCACGAGGCCGGTGATGGCGGCATCGGCGGCGCTTTCGTCCCAGTTGTCCATCGCCTCGGTAAAAGTCTTCTTCGCGCGGTCGCTCGACGGCACCTTGGTCTCATCCGCCGGCCCCATCAGCCAGTTGCCTTCCTTCACATTCGCAGCCTGCGAGGATTTGAACTGGTCAATCGCCCAAAAGATCGGCAGCCAACGCTCCGAGTCCGGGGAGGCGAGGCTGGCGAGGTGCGCGGAGTTCACCACCAGCACCGCGTGGAATTTGAAACCCACCGGACGCGGCTGCACGCTGCGGATGCCCGCCAGCATGAGCGCGGCGAGCACTTCACGATAGCTCAGCCCGCGCCGCACACGCGCCGCCACCTCCTCCAGCAAGCGCTCGCGCGGCGTGTCCTCAAGCAGCCGAACGAGCGGCTCGATCTCGGGATGAAAACGGACGAGATGCTGCGGCATCTTTGCCTCGGCGGCCGAAACAGACGGCAATCGACCAAGAAATCCAAGATTGCCCAAAGCGGTGAGCGCACCCGCGCCCGTTGCGGAAGTGAGAAAGGAGCGGCGGTGTGTCATGGTGGGATACCTCCGAAGGTTGGAGGCGCAGAATACCAAGCGCGCAAAGTGATGAACAGAATAAAAGCGGCCTTATTAATGAGCTCCATGACGAACAAGGAGCCATCCCCCTTTGACGTTGTAAACACTCATGCATCTCCGCCTTTCCATTCTGGCCGTCTTCCTGGCCTCCCTCATCACCGCGCACGCCGAAATCTTCGCCGGCATTGCGAAGGTGGACATCACCGACCGCACGGTGCCGGTGAATGATCCGTGTTTTGCTAAGGCGCTCGTCTTGAAGAGCGGCGAGACCACTGCGGTGCTCGTGACGGTCGATGCGGTGGCGATTGGCGGTATCGGGCGCATCGGAAACGGCTTTTTAGCGAATGTGCGTCAGGAGATCGGCGATCTCGCGGACGAGATCATCATCAATGCCAGCCACTGCCACGGCATCGTGCGCACGGATTTGCAGCAACTCGTCGTGCAGGCGGTGAAGGATGCCGCGAAGAATCTCGTGCCGGTCAAAGTGAGTGCCGGAGTCGGCAGCGAGAGCCGCATCAGCGAAAACCGCCGCATGTTTCTCAAAGACGGCACACAGACGGACATGCGCCGCGCCTACTCGATGCCGCGTGATGAGGATGTGGTGAGCACCGGGCCGATTGATCCGCAGATTGGCCTGCTGCGACTCGACCGCGCCGACGGCACGCCGCTGGCCATTGTTTATCAATTTGCCTGCCATCCGATCATGAACCCGCCGAGCAAGGGCAACTCGGCCGACTACCCCGGCTTTGCCTCCAAAGTCATCGAAGAGGCCACCGGCGCGATGGCGTTCTTCGTCCAAGGCTGCGGTGGCGACATCAATCCGGTGCATTACAAAGAAGTGAGCCGTCCCGCCGATGCCGAGCCGCTCGGCACGATGCTCGGCGCGAGCGTTTTGGCCGCGATTCGTCGATTTGAGCCTCAAAACGACGCCACACTGAAAATCAGCCGCGAAGTGCTCCAACTGCCCCGCGCCGCTGATTTCGAAAAACGCATCGCCAACATCGAAACGGAGCAACGAGGCCTCGTTGCGGCCCTGAAGCCCACAAACATCAATTTCAAGACCTTCCTGCCGCTACTGATGCAGCACAAAATCGCGCCCGACATGCCTTCGCACTATGCGCAGGGCTATCTCGACAACGCCAAGCCGCTCCAGCAGCTCGATGCCGACAACAAAGCGCTCGTCGAGACCTACCTCGCCAATCTCGCCATCATGGAAAAGCTAACGCGGCTGAATGCGAACCTCGCCTTGCTCAAAAAGCATCTCGCCGACACAAAGGCCGCGAACAGCCCGACTTTGGATGCGGAAGTGTGCGGTTTGCGAGTCGGAGCCTTCAAGCTCGTCACCTTTCCCGGCGAGGTCACTGTGCAGGTCGGCCTGAACATCAAAAAAGCCGCGCAGGACGCGAACGCGCACGTCTCCGGTTACACGAACGGCTACATCTGGTACACCGCCACCGAGCAGCAGCGGCGGAACACCGGCTACGCGCAGGAGGACTGCGATGTGATGGTTGCTCCCGAGTGGCAGAAGCTCTTCGAGACGAAGGCGGTGGAAGTATTGAAACGCTTGTCAGGCTTGTGAGCCGGTCACTTCGAAAGCTTGGCGTGCAGTTCGTGTGCCTTCTTCGCGATGCGGTCCTCCACATCTTCCGCCCAGCCTGCGGCAGCCTCGTAGCCACCTTCCTTGAGCACACGCAGGCTCGGCATGTAGCCGGTGTAATCGTTTGAGTAACCAGCGACCCACACGCCAGCCTCACCGGCGAACTCGCGCTTGAAGCGCAGCGAGTAGTCCACCACCACCTCGCTGCCGAGCGTGATGAAGGTGAGGTCGTTGCCGATCTTGATCACCTGAACCGGGTAATCGTGATCCTCGCGCTTGTTATTCGCGTAGCTGAGTTTGATCTCCTCATACGCCGCGCGGATCGGGCCGGAAACGAGGCGCGGATTCACCGTGAGAGCCATCTCGACCGCGTTGGCGAGCGAGCGGCCATGCTGCATCGAGAGTTCGAGGTCAGTGACACCGGGCACCACATCGCTGCGGCGCGGATACGGATTCTGATCACCGCCACAACCCATCAAAAACAGAGCCGTGAAACCCGGGCGATGCTCCTGGAGATACTCCTGCGCGAAGCCCGCGTAGTCGCCGCACCAGTTGTAAAAACCGAGGCTCGTGTTGTGGCAGGCATAACCAAAGAGCGTGGCTTTGAGTTCTCCATCCGGCGCCTCGATGCGAAGCGCGGGCACCTCGTGATCCACCGGCCCGTTCGGATTCGGTGCTTTGTTCGCGTTCGGATGATCCGGCGGCAGCGTGTAGTCTCGGCGGCGGTTCATCGCGAAACCGCAGCGCGCCTTGTTCCAGGTCAGCCGCGCGGGCCGCATCTCCGCCAGCGCCTTGCCGATGATGCCGACGATGTCGTTTTGCAGCTTCTGCGTGTAGTCCCACGAATCTCGTGCCCGCTGGTCATCTTTTTCCGTCAGCGGCGTCGTGCGCAACTGCGGTCCGCTATGCGTATGCGAGGCGTTCATCACCAGGTTGGCCTGCGGCAGCTTGAACTCCTTCTCCGCGCGTTCCGCCACCGCGCGACGCATGAGCTGCGGCACGCCGATGAGATCCAGCGTGACGAACACGAGCTTGTTTCCCTCTTCATCTTCAAGCGCGAGCGCTTTGGCGAAAAGCTCCTGCACCTTGCCCTCCGCCGGTTTTTTGCGCGCTGCGTAGCCCGCCATCCACAGCATCTTTTGCGGTGTCACCTTTGCCACGGCAGTCCCCGCCTTCCAGTTCGTCGGAACATGCGGCGCGATGGACTTCGGCGGCTTGGGCGGCGACTCGGGCGTGGCTCCGGGCGGCGCGGCGAAGGTGGCAGAGGCGAAAATGGCGGCCAGGAAGCAGGTGTGAAGCGTCATGCGCAAACTACGTCCTCAGGCACGTTGTTTCTTCCATTCCATGTCCCGCATCACCGCCATCGAAACCGCCATTCCGTCCGGCATCATGCCGAATCTGCTGCTCGTCCGCATTCACACGGAGGACGGCTTTATTGGATGCGGCGAGACGTATTACACGCCTCATGCCATCGCGGCGCTGATTCATGACTGGATGGCCGAACGTCTGCTCGGAGCCGATGCGCTCGCTATCGAATCCCACTGGCGCTTCCTGTATGAGCGCTGCACGCCGTTTGGGCATCCGGGCGCGGAAATGCGGGCGCTTTCGGCCATCGATCTGGCGTTGTGGGACATTCTGGGCCAGGCCTGCAATCAGCCGGTGTATCGACTGCTCGGCGGGCCAGTGCGCGAGGCGATCCCGGTGTATAACACGAGCGGCGGGCCGAGCTATGGTGCGGTGGCAGCCACGAGTGAAGAGCCGCGTCATCCAGGATGGCCGGGCTATGGCGACATTGGTCAAAAAGGGCCGCGGCAAGACAACTGGGCATCGCATTTTGCCGCAGGTGATCTGGCGGAGGAGCTGCTCGCTGAAGGCATCACGGCCATGAAGCTGTGGCCCTTTGACCGTGCGGCGCATCGCAACGGCGGCCTGCATATCTCGTGGACGGATGTCGAGGAGGCGATGAAGCCGCTGCGCGAGATTCGCGAACGTGTGGGGATGAAAATGGACATCGCCATTGAAGGACATGCCTTCTTCCAACTCCCCGCTGCGCTGCGAATCGCTGAGGCATTGCGCGAGATCAAGCCACTGTGGTTGGAGGACGTGCTGCGCGTCGATAACGCCGCCACGCTGGCCGATTTCCGCCATCGCAGCGGGCTGCCCATCGCCGCGAGCGAGATGCTGCTCGGTCGCAAAGAATACCTCGCCGTGCTGCAAGCGCAGGCCTGCGACTACTGCATGGTCGATCCCACATGGAACGGCGGCATCAGCGAGACGCGTCGCGTCATCGACATGGCGCAGACATTCAATGTTCCCTCCACCATCCACGACTGCACCGGGCCCCTCACGCTTTTCAGCGGCCTCCATCTCGCAGCATCATCGGCCAATGTCGTCTTCCAGGAAACGGTGCGCGCCCACATTCGCTCCTTCTATGACAAGCTGGTCGATACGCTGCCTGTCATCGCGAATGGCAAGGCACAGTTGCCGACGGGAACGGGGCTGGGGACGAAGCTGAAGGAGGAGTTGTTCCGCGAAGGAGTGAATGAATGGAGGCGCAGCACCTGGAAGGCATGAAGATGCTTCTCACCTTCATTTTGACTGCCGCAGGATTGCCAGTGGTCGCGCAGCAGGTGCATCGTGTGGACGATGTGCGCCTGTTTTATCACACCGAGGGCCAGCACGCGGTAGATGCAGTGGATGTAAACTCGAACGGCATTCCCGATCAAGTCGAGGACATCATGACACAGGTGCGCGCAGCTCGAAAAATGTTTGTGGAGGTGCTGGGCTTCCCCGAGCCGCTCAAGACAGATCGATTTCGCGAAGCGCGCTTCATTGACATCAGTTTCCGGCACAAGGACGTGCTCAAAATGAACGGCGTGGCCTACGACGAGCTGCAACGCTACAATAAGCCCGGCGATCCTCCCGGCACGCTCAGCATCGCCTTCACCGTGGCCACTACCGTGAAGGCTCCGGCGAATCTGACGCCCGCCCACGAGTTCTTTCACCTCATCCAATACAGCACGACCTACTTCAAGAACCGCTGGTTTCTCGAAGGCACGGCCCGCTGGTCCGAGCGCGCACTCGGCAAGGGCGGTCTCGGAGCCGCGCGGGTGATCAGCACATGGCCGCTGCCAGAGGCTCGCAAACAGGAGATCAGCGCAATGACTTACGACGCCTCCGAACACCTGTGGAATCCGCTCGCCTCGCAAACCGGCAAAGACAGCACGATCCCGGACTCGCCTGCGCTGAAACAGCTCCAGTCGATGACCTACACGGACGGCACAGCCGTGCTCAAAGACCTCCAACTCACCGGTTGGGCCTTCATTCGAGATGTGGTCCTCGAACTCGGCCAGATTGACGACATCGCCTTCCGCGAACTCGGCTATGACCGCTGGTCGGAGGAGAATCAACGATCCGTGAAGAACGATGCCTACCTCTTTCGGGCAATCGAACACGTGATCGCCAATCAGCCGTAGCCCTGCATGAGTTTCATCACTCGGCTTGGCGTCATCACCACCTCGATTTCATCCACGAGTAAAAGCTCGCGCCGATCTGGGCATAGCCGACGGGGTTCGGATGGACGCCGTTGTTATTGGGGTAGCCATCGACGGGATCGAGATTCAGCTCGGTGGGGACGAGGTGGATGCCGTCTTGTTCGCGATTGGCGAGTCGCTTGAGCATGAGCTGGACGAGGCGGTGCTGGATGCGTTTCCAGCCCCAGCGCGGGTATTTGTCCTGATAGTTCGCGGTGAAGGCTGCCTGGAGAGAATTCGGCGGCGTGGTCAAACCAACAGCGAGAATGGCTCTGGGCGCAGCCTTGTGAAAGGCGGCGAGCAGTTTGTCAGCATTGTCGAGCACCTCATTGATTTTGGCGTCAGGCTTGTTGGGATCGGCGGAGAAGCAGTCGTTGATGCCGAGGAGGAAGGTGACGACATCGGGCGGTTGGTTGTCGCAATGCTCTTTGAAGTAGCGGGAGAGATCGAAGTCGCCGCGTTTGCCATTGGCAGCAGGGAAAATGAATGGACTGGTGGCCTTGCGGGCGAGTGGACCGGCTGTGACGCCAGGGGCTTCCGGGGTGAATTTAGTGAGGAAGTCGGACCACTTCCATCCGCCGTAGCCTTCATGCGCGACACCAGGCTGTGCTCCTGCGGGCTTGTGCGTGCCCAGCAGAGTCCACTTCGCATTACCCGGCGTGCCGAGCAGCCGGGCGATCTCGTTTGGGTAAATGGTCGCGTGCGTGAGGCTATCGCCAATGATGAGGAGGCGCAGTGGTTTGGTGGAGGTGGATAAGCGCGGCGAAATGCGCAGCATGGTCTTGCCCTGTTCCAAAACCTTGCCGCTGGCATCTTTGACAGTGATGGCGAGCGGGTGATCGCCGACATCGCGGTCGGTGGGTGTCAGGGTCCAGCGACGGGCTTCGTTCATGCCGAGCTTGCAGGCGAATTCGAATCGGTAGGCCTCGGGAGTCTCGGTGAGCACGATGTTGTCGTGGTAGATGCTCATCGGCACATCCGGCGTGGCATAAACGACGGGCGGCAGTGTGAGCTGAAGATCGCCTGCATGAGCAAAAGCTGCGAAAGCGAAGAGGACGAGGCTGAGGAGTCGATTCATGACCTCCGACTACGGAGAACGACGGACGGATCGTTCCAAGGCATGATCGTCACGAACACCGAAAAAAATCAGTCTCCCCGGGAGTAACAGGCTGGGTGACATTGCCCGTACTGATTCACCCGTCCTTCAAAGGCTGCCGACCTACACCATGACACCCTGCCTCTTCTCCATCAGCCACGCCGGATTCTGGGGGCAGTCGGTCCTCAAGTTGATCGACTTCATTCCACATGCAGCGAAGCTGGGCTATGAGTCTGTGATGATTGCTGGCAAACGTCCGCATCTCTCCCCGCTGGATGCCGCAGAGCAGATCGAGCCGCTGAAGGCTGCGCTCGCTGCCGCGCACATCCGCTGTGACGTGCTCGGGGCATACACGAACCTCGCGCAGCCTGTCGGTGTGGGCTGCGAGGTGCCGCAGATCGAGTTTCAGATCGCCTATGTCGAGTCACTGGCACGCATCGCGGCACAGCTCGGCACAAAGGTCGTGCGCATCTTTGGAGCCTATGAAATCGAAGGCCAGGACCCGCAGACGCAGTGGAACCGCTGCACGACTGCCATCCGCGAGATGTGTGATCGCGCTGCGGCGCATGGAGTGACCATTGCTCTGCAAAACCATCACGACATCGGCCTGCACACCGCAGCGCTGCTCGAAATGCTGGCTGACATCGACAGGCAGAACTGCAAGCTCGGCTTTGATGCGTGGTCTCCTGCACTGCGCGGCGAGGATCTCTACGAATCCGCCAAACTGGCCGCGCCGCACACGGTCATCACGACGAATGCGGACTACATCAAAGTGCCGCGCCATCGTTACCGGCCTGAGCTGGTGAACTACGAGCGCCAGCCGGTGGATTGGGTGCGTGCCGTGCCCTTTGGCGCCGGCTTCATCGACTACGAGGCCTTCTTTCATGGGCTCAAGGACGGCGGCTTTAACGGCATCGCCACCTTTGAAATGTGCTCGCCACTGCGCGGCGGTGGCTCACTCGGAAATCTCGACTCCTGCGCCACGACCTACCTGGAGTGGATGCGGTCGCAAAAGCTGATTTGCACATGAAACTGATCCTCACCGTGCTGGCTATGCAGGCGGCAAACGCGACTGCGGCTGCGTTGGAGTTTAATCGGGATGTGCGGCCCATCCTCTCTGAGCACTGCTTTACCTGTCACGGGCCGGATGAAAAGGCACGCAAGGCCAAGCTGCGGCTGGATATGCCGGGGGCAAAGCTGGATGAGGTGATGCAACACGTCACCGCGAGCGATGAAGATGAGATCATGCCGCCGCCGGAGATGAACAAGCCGCTGTCCAAAGCGCAGATCGAGACGCTGCGACTGTGGATCGCGCAGGGGGCTGCTTATCAGAGACACTGGGCTTTTGAGCCGCTGCGTCAGGCATCCGGTGGCATCGACTCCATGGTGGAGGCCACTTTGAAGCAGCGCGGTCTTTCGTTTTCGCCTGAGGCAGAGCATCACACACTCATTCGCCGTGTATGCCTTGATTTGACGGGCTTGCCGCCGCTGGAGTCCGACTTGTCTGACCTGTCAGGCTGGTCGGATAAAAAATATGAGACCTATGTGGACCGTCTGCTCACCTCGCCGCACTTCGGAGAGCACCTCGCGGTGGCGTGGCTGGATGCAGCGCGGTATGCGGATACAAACGGCTACTTCGGTGATAAGCCGCGCCAGATGTGGCTGTGGCGTGATTGGGTGATCGCGGCCTTCAATGCGAACAAGCCCTTTGATCAATTCAGCACGGAGCAGCTCGCGGGTGATCTTTTGCCGCAGGCGACCACGCAGCAGCGCATCGCCACCGGTTTTAATCGCAACCACATGGCGAACAATGAGAGTGGCAGCATCGATGAGGAATTCCGTGTCGAGTATGTGGTGGACCGCGTGAGCACGACGATGACGACTTGGCTGGGTCTCACGGCAGGTTGCGCGCAGTGTCATGATCACAAATTCGATCCTATCTCTCAGCGGGAGTTTTATCAGCTCTTCGCCTTCTTTAACAATGTGCCGGAGAAAGGGCTGATCACGGCTGATGATCCGCCGCCGCTGCTGCGCGTGCCCTCACCGGAGCAGGAGATGGGTTTAAAAAAAGCGGACCTGGAACTCCGGGCCGCGAGAACGGCCTTTGCGCCTCTGCTTGAAGGGTTGAAGCCGAAGATCAGCGCTTGGGAGACATCAGCTCCGCAGACGCTGCCACAGCCTCCAGCGAATCACATGCTGCATGAGCCATTCTCCGGTAAAACTAGCCTGAGCAAGCACGGGACCACGCTGGAGTTTGTGAGCGGACTGCGTGGTGATGCGGCGAAGTTTGATGCGACTCAGCATGTGGAGACGGCGCAGGTGCTGGACCTCGACGCGCCGTGGAGCATCGGGCTATGGGTGAATGCGGAAGGCTCGCTAAGCTGCCCGCTTTCCATCATCGAGCCGCAGGGACGCAGGCGCGGTGTGGAGCTGATCTGGCAGAAGGGTCGCGTGCAGGTGAATTTGGTCCACGAATGGGGAGCAGACGCTATCGAAGTGGCGACGATGGAGTCGCTGCCTGCGAAGAGCTGGCATCACGTCCTAGTCAGCTATGACGGCGAAAAGAAGGCCGCTGGTTTGCGTGTCTTCTTTGACGGCAAACCGGCCACGCTGGAGCTGCGGCGTGACTCACTGAACGGCACTTTGAAGAATTCTGAGCCGCTGCGTATCGGGCGGCGAGATGTGAATCTAGGCTTCTACGGGCTGCTCGATGAGCTGCGCTTGGTGCCGTCCGCCAGCGATGAAAAAACAGCGCAGGATTGGTTCTGGGGCGAGCGCATTCGCGGCATCATCGGGACGCCTGTGGCGAAGCGCAGCGTGAATGATGCGGAGACGCTGCTGGACTACTACATCGACCATTTTGCCGATGCCGTGCCGCAACAAAGCCGGGCTCGGCTCAAGGCAGCCATCAGTGCGGAGAAGCGTCTGCGTGATGCCGTACCGACGGTGCTGGTGATGGAGGAGATGGCGCAGCCACGCGCGGCGCATGTGCTGGAGCGCGGGCAGTATGACAAGCTGGGTGCGGCAGTGACTGCAGGCGTGCCAGCAGCCATCGCGCCTTGGTCTGGCGGGCTGCCGCCGAATCGGCTCGGCTTCGCGAAGTGGCTGTTTTCACCGCAGAATCCACTCACGGCTCGCGTGGCGGTGAACCGCCTGTGGCAGCATTGTTTTGGCGAAGGCCTGGTGCGCACGCCAGATGATTTTGGTTCCCAGGGTGAGGCACCGACTCATCCCGAACTGCTGGACTGGCTGGCGCTGGAGTTTCAGAAAAACTGGGATGTGAAGGCGATGCTGAAACGCATCGTGATGTCGCGCACCTATCGGCAAAAGTCAGAGAGAAGGGATCAGAGTGATCCCGCAAATCTTTGGCTCGCGCGTGGGCCAAGTGGGCGGCTTTCGGCGGAGATGCTGCGGGATCAGGCACTGGCGGTTTCTGGCCTGCTGGTGCCAAAGCTCGGTGGGCCGAGTGTGCGGCCATTTCAGCCGCCGGGCCTGTGGGAGGCGGTGTCTTACAATGGTGAGGAGAGCTACGCCCTGAGCCGTGGTGATGATTTGTGGCGACGCAGCCTTTACACCTATGTGAAGCGCCAGGTACCACCGCCCGGCCTGCTGACCTTTGACGGTCCGACACGCGAAAAATGTACGCTGCGTCGGCCAAGCACGAACACGCCGCTTCAGGCGCTGCAGATGCTGAATGATGAGACTTTCATCCAAGCCGCCGAGGCACTGGCGAAGCGCTCAGAAGGCCAAAAGGACCGCGTGGCATGGATGTTCCGCGCGGTGACAGCTCGCGAGCCAAAAGCGGATGAGTTGGCCCTGTTGCATGGTCTTTTGGATCGCCGTCAATCGCTCGCCGTGGTGGCGCACACGATCCTGAATCTCGACGAGGCAATCACGAAACGATGAATGCTCTCTCCCAACGCCGACAGTTCATCCACGGGGCTGGTTTAAGCCTTGGCGGCATTGCTTTGGCGGCGATGAATGGGGATGCGAGGGCTTTGACGCAGCTCGCCCCGAAGGCGAAGCGGGTGATTTATCTGTTCATGCACGGCGGGCCATCGCAGCTCGATCTTTTTGATCACAAGCCGGGTTTGAAAAAGCTGCACGGGCAGGAGATGCCGGCATCGGTGGTGGGTGATCAGCGGCTGACGGGCATGACGAGCGGACAAAAGTCGAAGCCGGTGACGGCATCGCTCTTCGGCTTTGCGCAGCATGGGCGCAGTGGTGCATGGGTGAGTGAGCTGCTGCCGCACACGGCGCGGGTGGCGGACGAACTGTGCATCATCCGCTCCATGCACACGGAGGCGATCAATCACGATCCGGCGGTGACCTTTCTGCAAACAGGACATCAGCAGCCGGGCAGGCCCAGCTTTGGTGCGTGGCTGAGCTATGGTCTGGGCTGCGAGAGCCGTGATCTGCCGGCCTTTGTCGTGATGGTGTCACGCGGCAGTGCGGCGCGGCCTGCGGACCCGCTGTATGCGCGGCTGTGGGGCTCGGGCTTTTTGCCTTCGAATCATCAGGGCGTGGCGCTCCGCAGCAGTGGTGATCCGGTTTTGTATCTGTCAAATCCAGCGGGCATGGATGCGGCGACTCGACGTGATCAGCTCGATGTGATCGCTGCTCTGAATCAAAAGCAGCTCGCGGTGCAAAATGATCCTGAGATCGCCACGCGCATCTCACAGTATGAGATGGCATTTCGAATGCAGAGCAGTGTGCCGGATCTAACGGACCTGCGTGGCGAAAGCGCGGCGACGCTGGATGACTACGGCCCGCAGGCGCGACAGCCGGGGAGCTTCGCGGCGAACTGTCTGCTGGCACGCCGCATGGCGGAGCGCGGTGTGCGCTTCATCCAGCTTTATCATCGCGGCTGGGATCAGCACTACAATCTGCCGAGTGATCTGCGTCTGCAATGCGGCGACATCGACCAGCCCTGCGCGGCGCTGATTCGTGATCTGAAGCAGCGCGGGATGCTGGAGGAGACGCTGGTCATCTGGGGCGGCGAATTTGGCCGCACGACCTACTCGCAAGGGAAGCTGGA
>Ga0209480_10001744_pt1 | contig 15556 bp, 15 predicted proteins | sample JI61114C2DNA_FD_187501 | JGI IMG/M metagenome (GOLD analysis project Ga0209480, IMG submission 187501) | Wastewater effluent complex algal communities from Wisconsin, to seasonally profile nutrient transformation and Carbon sequestration -... | ecosystem: Engineered > WWTP > Effluent > Algae...
GTCACTGATTCCGTGAATGGCGGTCGATTGCGGAGGAATTGGAATGGTTGGATTGACCAACCAAGTTTTACTTTCTTTATTTCCGTTGGGGAAAACTTTAAAAATTGCTATTTCAACAATTCTATCTTTGGCAACATCAATTCCTGTGGTTTCTAGGTCGAAAAAACAAATAGGGCGGGTTAATTTTAATTCCATAGTAATTTTGTAAGCGGCAAAGATAAAATATTGCTTTTACCGTTGGACGATTTTGTGATTATTTAAAAAAAAAAATCTGAAGTTTACTTCAGATTTTTTTTTTAAATTATAGATATAAAAAAATAGTATATCCATTTAATTTATTTATTTAAGATTTGCAATATCTTCTTCTATTTCTCTGACTTTGAGTTGTTTTTTTGTGATTTTTAATTCATATTCACTAGTTTCAACTGGGTTTAATGTTCCTTTGGCTTTTACTCTTTCAAACTTTGACTGCGTTTTAACTAAATCTTTGTTTGCTTTGATGAGTTTTTGATTTAGTTTAATTTCCAAAGCATTAGCATTGTTGAGAGTTTTATTACTGTTTTCGATGCTTCTATTTTCTCGCTGAACCTCTTTTTGGTCTTTTTTAAGTTGCTTTTGTCTATCAGCTAATTTATCTCTTTCCAGAGTTGACTGTTTATCAACTATTTTTTGATCCGCTCTAATCTCTTTTTGATCTCTTTCATCAGATTTTAATTGCGCTTTTCTATCTTCAATTATTATTTTACTGGCATCCATTTTCACTTGGGCTGAATCGACAATAATTGTAGTTTTTAATTCTTGTGCTGATGAAATACAATATGCAAATAAGGATATTGTACAAATGATTATTTTTTTCATGATTATTAAATTTTACTTATCAGCAAAGTTACTTGCATAATGCATCGTGACCTTTACATAATTATCACGAAAATTTATAAAATTCTTACTAATTGAAGTTGGTTTTAATAACATTATATTTACTGGATAATTCAATAATACTTTCCAAAACAAAAAACCCGATAGCTATCAAAAACTATCGGGTTTGCAATTTTATAAGAATCTGAAACAAGTTCAGATTATATCTTAAAAATCTCTATCCACATCAAAGGCTTCCAAATATTCAGCAACTCGTTTTACAAAGCTTCCGCCCAATGCTCCATCAACTACCCTATGGTCATAAGAATGAGACAAGAACATTTTTTGACGAATGCCTATGAAATCACCTTCGGGAGTTTCGATAACAGCTGGCACTTTTCGAATGGCACCAAGAGCTAGAATCCCAACTTGCGGCTGGTTGATGATTGGTGTTCCAAAAACACTACCAAAAGTCCCTACATTGGTAACCGTGTAAGTTCCGCCTTGTGTATCGTCGGGTTTGAGTTTTCCTAATTTTGCTCGGCCTCCTAAATCGTTCACCGCTTTTGCCATTCCCACTAAATTGAGTTGATCAGCATTTTTGATAACGGGAACAATTAGGTTTCCGTTTGGCAACGCTGCTGCCATACCGAGATTGATATTTTTTCTTTTGATGATAGTCTCACCATCAACAGAAATATTCATCATTGGGAAATCTTTAATAGCTTTGGCTACTGCCTCCATAAAAATAGGAGTATATGTTAGTTTTTCGCCTTCTCTCTTTTCGAAAGTGGTTTTTACCTTATCTCTCCATTTTACAATATTGGTCACATCGACTTCGATAAAAGACTGAACGTGTGCCGAAGTTTGTACTGATGCCACCATATAACCCGCAATCAGCTTGCGCATTCTGTCCATTTCGATGATTTCATCGCCTCCGTTTACAGAAACGGGAACAGCGGTTGGTGCTTTTTGAATTTCAATTTGTGGTTTTGCCACTATTTTAGGTTCTTCAACTTCAATTGGAGCGACAGTACTTTTAGTTTTTATATAATTTAAAATATCTTCTTTTGTAACTCTTCCCTCTTTTCCTGAACCTGGAATGTTTTCTAATTCGGAAAGAGATATTCCCTCTTCTTTGGCAATATTTTTTACTAATGGAGAAAAGAATTTTTCGGAATCTGTTCCAATAGCTATCGGGATTATTGGAGTAGTAACTGTTTCTTTGGCCTCTTCGATTGTTTTTTCAAGGGCAGCAACTTCTATAGGAACAACAGCTTCTTGTTTTGGAGTTGCAGAAACTGAATTTTCATCGGTTTCAATAATAGCGATGGTTTGACCCACTTGAACCATATCGTCTTTTGCAAACAATTGTTCAACTAAGATTCCCGAAACCTCGCTTGGCAATTCGCTATCGACTTTGTCAGTGGCAACTTCAAGCACAGCTTCATCGGCTTCGATTTTATCTCCCACCTGTTTCAACCAATTTGTGATGGTTGCTTCCGCTACGCTTTCTCCCATTTTTGGAAGTTTCAATTCAAATCTTGCCATATTATTAACCTAAAAGGTGATTTTGATTTTATGAATGCAAAATTAGTGATTAATTTTAGTTTTAACCACGAATTAGACAATTTTACTCGAATTATAGTTGTTCTAAAATTTTACAAATCTTCATTTTTTTGATTTAACCTATTTTAAATTTTAACAACTTCACCCCTATCAAAACTACTATTGCTACCAAGCATAAAATCAGATGATTTGGGGATAATTTTAAAAGTAAATCCTTTATTTTTATTTGCTTCTAATGTGTGAATTATAGTCTTGAAATCGAGTTGATTTTGGTCAAAAATAATTTCTGTAGCAGTACTATTTTTCAAAAAAGGCTGGAAAATATTCTGAACTAGTACTGATTTTTTTAAATTACTTTCTAACTTTTCTCTCAAAATTTCATTTTCAGAAACTAGACAATAACTATTCGGTAGCGATTTTGGATTTGGTTTTCCTTTAAACATTTTGACAATTGAAAAAAACACAATTCCGATTTCCATAAAAAAAGAAAACAATAAGGGAATTTTAAAATGCTTTTTATAAAAGAAATTCATGGCTTCTTGAGTACGTCTCATATAGGTAGCGTCCTTAATTGTGCTTTCGCCTTTATAATGTATGACTGAAGTTTCGTGAAAATAATAATTTGATTTCCTTTTCTGCAAAGCCATATACGACAAATCGACATCATCTGAATACATAAAACAATTTTCGTCGAAACCTCCAATTTCGTTATACAATTCACGTTTCATTAGCATAAAAGCACCGACCAAAATTTCCACTTTTCCTGTTTCATTTTCGGATAAATGTTGAGCATAATACTTCCCAAAAGTCTGTGGAAATATTTTATACAAACCTGTTATTTTGGTAAAAGCCACAAAAGGCGTTGGAGTTCCACGTTTACTTTCGGGCAGAAAATTTCCTGTTCCATCAATAAGTTTTACACCTACAATACCTAAATCATCATGATTTTGGGCGAAAGCCAATACTTTCGTAAAAGTGTCTTCGGCAACAACTGTATCGGGATTTAGAATGCAAATATATTCTCCTTTGGCAACTTCAGCTCCAATATTATTACCTTTCGGAAAACCTGAATTTTCTTTATTTTCAATAAGCTTCACATTTGGAAAACGCTGTTTCATCATTGCACAACTGTCGTCTTGAGAGTTGTTATCGATGACAATGATTTCGGCATCGCTATTTTGTAAAGCATTTTGAACACTTAGAACACAAAGCTCCAAGAAGTAACGCACGTTATAATTGAGGATAATGACGGATAGTTGCATAAGGCAAATATAATTGAAAATTAGAATTTTTCAATAGCTTCCTATTCTGAGATTAAATACAAAAAAGCTGCTCCAAATTTGAAACAGCTTTCTAGTAAAATAAATAGTAGCAGATTATTGACCTGCTTCTTTTTTAGCGTCTTCCACCATTTTGTCATTGGCCATAATAGCAAATTCAACACGACGATTTTGAGTTCTACCTTCGGCAGTATCATTGGTGGCAATTGGATCGGCAATTCCTAAACCAATTGTTTTAAAACGAGAACTAAGTAATCCATTTGATGCTAAATAATTCTTAACCGATTCGGCTCTTTGTTGAGATAGCGTAAGATTGAATTCAGGACTTCCAGTAATATCAGTGTAACCATAAATTTCGATATTGGTATCGGCATATTCCTTAAATACTGGAACCAATTTGTCTAAATTAGCTTTTGCAGTCGAAGTTAAGGTCGCTTTACCTGTAGCAAAACGAACGGCATTTTCATTTAAAACTAAACGAATTCCTTCTCCCACCCTTTCCACATCGGCTCCGGGTAATGCTTGATCTATTTCTCTGGCTTGTTTGTCCATTTTATTCCCAATCAAAGCTCCTGTTCCGCCACCAATGGCTGCTCCAATAAGCGCCCCTCCAGCTGTTCCTATTTTTGAATTATTTCCAATTATTGCACCAATTAAAGCTCCCGCTCCTGCACCAATTCCTGCTCCTTTTTGAGTATTATTTGCATTTTTTGTAGCTTCACAACCTGTAAATAAGGTTGCCAATAAAAACAAGCTACATATTCCTAGTATAGATATTTTTTTCATAATTTTTTTAATTTTTAGGTGTTTCGATTTTTACAAATTGGTAAGTAACTTCCTTATCTTGACCACCAACGTTGATTTTGTCTATCAATTGAAATGAATTCTCTGTTTGATTGCCAAATCGCAATAAATACCCTTGAGTAACTGCTTTAGATTTTGTTCCTGCTTCTACAATTTTAAGCACGAAAACACCTTCTTTGTTAATACTCCAAACAATTGGCGAACTAAATGCAGGACAATCCGATTTTGTCAAAGTCATATCACCTTTATTATTGTTCGAAATAAAATTCCAAGTACTTCCAACAAAACATTTAGAATCGGCAATTTGGAACGAATTTACCTTAATGTATTCAGAGCCCGGATAAGTCACATCTGTAATAACCCAATTTCCTTTTATAGCTACTTGAGAACTTTTGTCCAACTTAGTGCTGGCAACGGGTTCGTTTTTTTCTGGAGTTGTAGTTGTAGCTGATTTACTTTTGCAAGCAAAAAGCACGACAGACAACAATAATAATGTAATTATTTTTTTCATAATTTATTAAAGTTTTTAAAATTAAACTGTAACAAAGGTACAACGCTGAAGGCAAAATTTGTTTCAAAATAAAAATTTTTTGTATCAAAATTAACAGTTCCGACATTTTGTCACTTTAGATTAATTTGGTATCTTATTTGACTAATAGTCATCAATTATAAAACTATTAAAAACATAAAATATGGCAACTGGACAAATTAACGTTTCGGTAGAGAACATCTTCCCCTTGATCAAGAAATTCTTATACAGCGATCACGAAATATTTTTGCGTGAATTGATTTCCAATGGAACAGATGCTACTCTAAAATTAAAACATTTAACAAGCATTGGCGAAGCCAAAGTAGAATATGGCAACCCAATTCTGGAAGTGAAAATCGATAAAGAAGGCAAGAAATTGCACATCATTGACCAAGGTATTGGTATGACGGCTGATGAAGTAGAGAAATACATCAACCAAATTGCTTTTTCTGGAGCTGAGGAATTCTTAGAAAAATACAAGGATTCTGCCAAAGATTCTGGAATTATTGGTCATTTTGGTCTTGGTTTCTATTCTGCTTTTATGGTGGCTTCGAAAGTGGAAATCATCACTAAATCCTATAAAGACGAACCAGCAGCACACTGGATTTGTGACGGAAGTCCAGAATTTACTTTGGAACCAGCCGACAAAACCACTCGTGGAACCGAAATCATTTTACACATTGCCGAAGATTCATTAGAATTTTTAGAAGAGTTCAAAATCAAGGAATTATTGAACCGTTACAACAAGTTTATGCCTATTCCAATTAAATTTGGAACTAGAACAGAAACGTTGCCAAAACCGGAAGATGCTCCTGAGGATTACGTAAACGAAACTGTTGAAGTTGATAACATCATCAACAACCCAAATCCAGCTTGGACCAAACAACCAACGGAATTGGCAGATGAAGATTATAAAAAATTCTACCACGAATTGTATCCAATGCAATTCGAAGAGCCTTTGTTTCACATTCATTTGAACGTGGATTATCCATTCAATTTGACTGGAATTTTGTATTTCCCAAAATTAGGAGCCGATTTACAAATCCAGAAAGATAAAATTCAATTGTATCAAAACCAAGTTTACGTTACCGATAATGTAGAAGGAATTGTTCCTGAATTCTTGATGATGCTTCGCGGAGTGGTTGATTCTCCAGATATTCCATTGAATGTTTCGCGTTCTGGATTGCAAGCCGATGGTGCCGTTAAGAAAATTTCGAACTACATTACTCGTAAAGTAGCCGATAAATTGAAATCATTGTTCACCGAAAACCGTGAAGATTTTGAAGCCAAATGGAACGACATCAAAATTGTTTTGGAATACGGAATGCTTTCGGAAGAGAAATTCTACGAAAAAGCAGGTGCTTTCGTTTTGTACCCAACGGTTGATGACAAATACTTCACCTTGGACGAATTGAAAGAAAACTTAAAAGAAAAACAAACCGACAAAGACGGAAAACTGGTTATTCTTTACGCAGGAAACAAAGAAGCACAACATTCTTATATCGAAATTGCTAAAGAAAAAGGATACGATGTATTGCTTCTAGATTCTCCAATTATTTCGCATTTGATTCAAAAAATTGAAAACGACAATAAAGACTTGACTTTCGTTCGCGTCGATTCAGACCACATCGATAATTTAATCAAGAAAGAAGAAACTACCATTTCTAAATTGTCCGATACTGAAAAAGAAAGCTTGAAAACTTCATTGGAAACTTATATTCCTAAAGCATACACCGTGCAATTGGAAGCTTTAGACAGCAATGCCGCTCCTTTCATTATCACGCAACCTGAATTTATGCGTCGTATGAAAGAAATGAGTCAATCAGGTGGTGGCGGAATGTTCGGAATGGGAAATATGCCAGAAATGTACAACTTGGTAGTAAATACTAACTCCGATTTGGCTTCCAATATTTTGAACACCGAAGACAAAACAACTCAAGAAGGTTTGGTAAAACAAGCTTTAGACTTAGCCAAATTATCTCAAAATTTATTGAAAGGTGAGGAACTTACGGCTTTTGTAAAGAGAAGTTTTGATTTAATCAAGTAAGTATAAAGACAAATAGAATTAAGTAATAAGATGACCCACAAGTGAAAATTTGTGGGTCTTTTTTTTGAAAAAAAACGACTTGTTAAAAAAGAATCACGAACTTTGAAAGTAAATTTTTAAAAAACAAAAAAATGACTCTTCACATCGAAACTCCTGCCCTACTTTTCTCGGCTACTTCCTTGATTTTATTGGCTTATACCAATCGTTTTCTAACCATTGCCACTATTATTCGAGGTTTAAAAAAAGCTTATAAAGAAAAAGAAAGCAGTATGGTTTTATTGGAAATCAAAAACCTCAACTTACGATTAACGCTTATTCGCTATATGCAAATGGCTGGCGTTATGAGTTTGTTTTTATCCGTTTTCACCATGCTTTTGTTGTTTTTGGATTATCAAGAATTTGGTGTTTATATTTTTGGGTTGAGCTTGCTTAGTTTATTGATTTCATTGGGGTTGTCGTTTTGGGAAATCAATATTTCAGTTGGAGCACTTCGGGTTCACTTGAGTGATTTAACTGAGAAAAAAGAAGTGAAATTACCATAGTCATTCTCGAAAAATAAAAAGAATTCTAATCAATTAAACCCTTTCATAAAATCTAAGTCTAATTTTTATAGTACTTTAGATTATGAACAATCACACTCTTTGGTCATTACGACTCGGATATTCAGCAAAACAAGCCAAAACTATCGACAAATTAGGTCTGGAAAAGTTCTTGGAAAAGTCCCTTGCCACAAAATTGGATTCAAAAATTCCTGATTTTTTAGAAGACAGCCCAAAATCATTTCAAGAATTAAAAGAAATTCGAAAAACTTTAAACGCTGCAAATCCCGAAGCCAAAAAGGAAATGCTCAAAAAAGAAATACAGACTTCCGTTACTATGAAGTCTTGGTGGATTGATAAAATGTATAATGACGAATTTCCGCTTCGCGAAAAAATGACGTGTTTCTGGCACAATCATTATGTTTCCACTTTCCAAAAAGTAAAGGTAAATTACTGGATTTTTCAACACAATCAAATTCTACGGGAAAATGCTTTTGGCAATTTCAAAACCTTGACCAAGAAAATCATTCAAAGCAATGCAATGGTTCGTTATCTAGATAATGTTGATAACCGAAAAGACAAACTCAACGAAAATTTGAGTCGGGAATTGCTTGAACTTTTTACTCTTGGCATCGGAAATTATACTGAAGAAGATATAAAAAACGGAGCGAAAGGTCTTGCTGGATTGGGCATTGGCGAAGAAAATGCAACGTACAGAAAATTTTTCGAAGACAATGAAAACTTTGTTTATCTCGGAAAAAAAGGCAATTTTAAAATCGATGAAATGGTTGATATCATTTTCGAACAGCCCAATATTCCGTATCTGATTACTCGAAAAATCTTGAAATGGTTCATTTATGATAATCCAAAAGAAGAATTGGTGCGTTATTATGGAGATTATTTCAAGAAAATGAATTTTGAAATAAAACCTCTTTTGACCAAAATTTTCACAGAAGAATTTGCTAAAAATAATGCGGGTTCCAAAATAAAAAATCCTTTAGAATACAGTTTACAATTAATGGACGAACTGAATGTTGCCAATCCCAACGGAAAATTAATCGCTTTTTTTATCAAGGATCAAGGTATGGACTTGTTCAATCAACCCAATGTGAAAGGCTGGGATGGCGGAAATTCTTGGTTGACTTCGCAGGTTTTCTTGCAACGTAATAATGTTGCCGATTTGCTTTGCAACGGCAAAAATATAACTCGCGCACAGAAAGAAAACGAAAACATGATGATGAAACAAAACCCTAATCGACAACTGAACGTAAAACTGAATTGGAACAAAGAAGGAAATAACAAGGAAATCATTACTGAACTCAAAGATCGATTGCTATTTCAAACTGATGCAACTACACAAACAGATTTTGAAAAAATACTTAAATACGATTTCGACAGCAAAACCGAAGGTTCAGAAAATGCCGTGATGCGATTGTTTAATTTTATGGTAAAAACTCCTGAATTCCAACTTATTTAAGTCAAGTATTATGAACAGAAGAAATTTTTTAGCACTTACGGGAACTTTCACTGGTGGTTCGCTCCTATTGCCTGATTTTTTATATTCTTTTGGTACCCAAAATAATTTGGTTGTAGGCGAACAATGTGTCGTTTTTGTTCAATTGAATGGTGGAAACGACGGATTAAACACCTTCATTCCCTTTGAAGATGCACTTTATTATAATGTGCGTCCAAAAATTGCTCTTTCTAAAACCGAAGTTTTAAATTCAGTAAAAGGAATGGCATTTCATCCCGCTTTGAAAGGATTTGCAACGATGCAACAAAGTGGAGATTTGTCGGTGATACAAAATGTCGGCTATCCTAATCCTGTTCGTTCCCATTTTCGAAGTCAGGAAATTTGGCAAACTGCACCAACTCATCAGGAATATTTAAGTGATGGTTGGCTGGGTCGTTATCTCGATTTGCAATGCAAGGAACATCAACCTACAGCAGGAATTAATATCGACAGCATTGATAATTTAGCTTTGAAAGGCGAAGAACCCAACTCGATTACCGTAAAAGATCCGAACCGATTCAAAACCAATGGCAAAGCCGAAAATGACACTCAATTATCTGATAATCCGCAACTGGATTTTGTTCGAAAAATAGCCAATTCAGTGGTAGAAGGTTCAGATGATATTCAGAAAGCATTGACAAAATCAGCTGCTTCGGATGTGGTTTATCCAAAAACGGGTTTAGCAAAAAACCTAGAATGGATTTCAAAATTGATCAAAGGAAACCTGAATTCTAAAGTGTATTATACATCGCTTGGCGGTTTTGACACTCACGACAATCAACTGGCCATTCACAAAAACAAATTGACGGAACTCAACGATGCCGTTTATAGTTTCTATGAAGATTTGAAAAAATCACAAGAATTGCAAAACGTGACCATTGTAGTTTTCTCTGAATTTGGTCGTCGCGTAAAAGACAACGGACGAGGAACCGATCACGGAACGGCAGCGCCAATGTTTGTTATTGGTGGAAACAACCGCGGGAAAATCATTGGACGAAACCCCAATCTTGCCGACTTGGACAATGGCGATTTGAAACACGAAATTGATTTTAGAAGTGTTTATGCATCGATTTTGAAAAATAAATTGGCTTTCGATTCTTCTAAAATTGGAATTCAAAACAAAGCTTTGGAAGGTTTATTCTAAAAATTGAGCCACAGATGACACGGATTTAATGGATTCATACTGATTAATATCGTCAACAAATGAGTAATTTCTGTAAATCATCTAATCTATGGCATTTTTTTTTGGATTTGTAATTCTCAACTCATAACTATACCTTACTTTTGCCCTCCACTAAAACAAAAAATTATGTTTGATATTTCAATGACAGAAGGGGTAGGTTATTTGGCATCTTTAGTATTAATGATTTCATTTTTGATGAAAAACATTAACACTTTACGAATAATAAATTCCACAGGTTGCTTATTATTTGTTGTCTATGGGTTTCTTTTGGCGACTTCTTGGCCAATAATTATTTCAAATGCCTTTATATTAGGTGTCAATATTTTTTATTTGACAAAGCATTTTCGAACTAATTAAGCTTTTCCTTCATAACAGCTACACTGTTTTAAAAGTAGTATAAATAATTTTCAGGTTAAAATTTTGTTGTTTTGAAAAAAATTTAACAAAAAATTTTGATTTAAAGATACATTTGCTTTAACTTCGTATGTATTAACAATCTATATTTTACATTATGAGGGAATTATTGGCCGAATTTTTTGGCACGTATTGGTTGGTTTTTGGGGGTTGTGGTAGCGCCATATTTGCTGCTGGAATTCCAGATTTAGGAATTGGATTTGCGGGAGTTTCACTTGCATTTGGTTTAACCGTTTTGACAATGGCTTATGCTGTAGGTCATATTTCGGGAGGACATTTTAATCCTGCAGTTTCATTCGGATTGTGGGCTGGCGGTCGTTTTTCTGCCAAAGAATTGATACCTTATATTATTGCACAATGCGTGGGAGCCATTGCTGCTGCAGGAACTTTGTTTGCCATTGCCTCTGGAAAAGCTGGTTTTGCAATTGACGCCACAAAAGCAGGTGCTTTTGCATCCAATGGTTTTGGTGCTTTCTCTCCTGATGGTTATACAATGCAAGCTGCTTTTATAGCAGAATTTATATTGACAATGTTTTTCTTGTTGGTAATTCTTGGGGCAACTGATAAATTTGCCAACGGAAAATTTGCTGGAGTTGCCATTGGATTGGCACTGACCTTAATTCACTTAATCAGTATTCCTATAACTAATACTTCTGTAAACCCTGCTCGTTCTTTGTCACAAGCAGTTTTTGTGGGTGGAGAACCATTGTCACAAGTTTGGCTTTTTTGGTTGGCACCAATATTGGGAGCAATTGTAGCAGGACTTATTTATAAAAATTTACTTCAAGAAACTTCAGAAGCTTAGTCACTCTCTAAATTATATTTTAAAGAGAAAAACAAAGGTTAAAATCTTCGTTTTTCTCTTTATTTTTGTAAAATGAATTTCCTGTTTACATCAGATCCTATAATCTTCAATCTGCCTGACGCAGAAATCATCTATTATCCCCATTTTTTTGATAATAAAGAGGCTGATGAGATTTTTGCTCAATTAAAAACTGATACTCCTTGGCAACAAGATGACATTAAAGTTTTTGGAAAAGTTCATCCACAACCTCGATTGACGGCTTTGTTTGGAAATGAAGAAAAATCATATTCTTATTCGAATATAAAAATGCAACCCCTCCCTTGGAATCCGCTTTTGCAAAAGATAAAATCAAGTATCGAAAGTGCCTCTGGAACCAATTTCACAACAGTGTTACTCAATTTGTATCGCAACGGAAAAGACAGCAACGGTTGGCATGCAGATAATGAAAAAGAATTAGGAATCAATCCCATAATTGCCTCGGTCAGTTTTGGAGCAGAAAGAAATTTTCAATTGAAACATAATTCGATTCCTGGGCTTAAACAAAATATTTTGCTCGAACACGGCAGCTTGCTGCTAATGAAAGGAACCACTCAGCATTTCTGGAAGCACCAAATTCCGAAAACTTCAAAAACAATCGATTCACGAATCAATCTAACATTTCGTGTAATTGAATAGAAAATTCAAAAAAATCAGTAGATTTGAAATCCAATAACTGATTATGAACGAAATTATTACTTATTTCACTACAATTCCTTCCTTGCACAGAAGTTTGATTCTCGTTGGTGGAATTACTCTTTTTTGGCTAATCGAAAATGCTTTTCCTCTATTTAGTTTTAGTTATAAAAAATGGCAACATGCAGGAATAAACTTTTTTATGACGTTTACAACTATAGCTATCAATTTTAGTTTAGCTTTTTTATTATTAGACACTTCCGATTGGACAATTGCCAATAATTTTGGTGTTTTGCAATGGTTACCAGAGATGCCTTTGTGGCTTTATGCCTTAATCGGTTTGCTGTTGTTAGATTTTATTGGAGCTTATTTAGTACATTTAATTGAACATAAAGTCAAATTCCTTTGGCGATTTCACTTGATACACCACACCGATACTTGGATAGATACAACATCTGGTAACAGACATCATCCTGGAGAAAGCGTCATCCGATTTGCCTTTACCATTTTTGGGGTTCTAATTGTTGGAAGCCCAATGTGGATGGTTTTTTTGTACCAAACCATATCAGTTGTTTCTACCCAATTTACTCATGCTAATATTGCTCTTCCCGAAAAATTTGACTCTTTTTTGAGTTATTTCATCGTTTCGCCCAATATGCACAAAGTACATCACCATTATAAATTGCCTTACACTGATAGCAATTATGGTAATATTTTCTCGGTTTGGGATCGTATTTTTGGCACGTTTATGTATCTCAAAAAGGAAGAAATAGTTTATGGAATTGATACACATATGAATCCAGAAGAGCACAATCGATTGAATAATTTATTGAGAATCCCGTTCCAAGAAGGTCGTTCCGCAAAAAAATAGCCAAAAACCGCAAAAAAATTTGACTTTAGATAAAAAGTAATTATTTTTTTTATTAATATTGGTCAATGATTTAAAACTAAATCTTTTATAAACTAACCATTACACTAAAATTGAATTAATTTTCACCTAATGAAGAAGAGTAACCGCACAGAATTAAATTGGGAACAAACAGAAAAACTTGTTACGTTCGCCTTAGAAGAAAGAAACCCATTTGAAATCATCAAAAAAGAATTTGGGTTATCTGAAAAAGAGGTTCTTGAAATCATGAAAAAAAAGATGCACGCAGAAAAATTTGAAATGTGGAAAAAGAAAGCTTTAGCCAGTAAACCAAAACCAAAACCTGCAAAAATTGATGACTTTGACGAAGATTTAGACGGTAAATATTATATAAAAAATAAACTCGATTAATAGTAAACTCCTGATTTATCCAGGAGTTTTTTTTAACATCAAAATTCACTCTTAAAATATTAAGATTCTGTAACATTTCTACCTTTTCAAGGTCTTATTTCAAAAACAAAACACAAAATGAAAAAAATACTATTTGCTTTCGCATTTGCAACTGTACTATGGAGTTGTAAAACAGCTAGTTCGTCAACAACCAATTCAATAAAAGAAGAAATTCAGGTAAACATCAATCTAAATGAAATTAAAGACGATAAGGTTTTAGTAACTATTAAATCACCAAAAATCAAAACTGACGAAGTCATTTATTACATACCAAAAACTGTCCCAGGCACCTATTCCGAAGACAACTACGGAAGATATATCGAGGATTTAAAAGCATTCGACAAAAAAGGAAACGCATTGAATGTAACGAAATTAGATGTGAATTCTTGGTCTATTTCTAATGCTAAAAACTTGGATAAAATCACTTATTTGGTAAACGATACTTATGACATAGAAACAGGAAAAGGTTTTGGAAGTGACGAAATTTTTTCACCTAGTGGATCAAATATTGAGGCTGGTAAAAACGTAATGCTCAACACACATTGTTTTGTTGGTTATTTTTCAAATTATATGGAAGTGCCTTATAAACTGACCGTTTCACATCCTGCAGATTTTTGGGGCGCAACTTCTATGACTGATTTAGATGCTGCAACTACAAATGATTTGTTTGTGACTCCACGTTATGCGGAATTGGTTGAAAATCCAATTATGTATTCAAAACCAGATTACACCTCTTTCAAAGTGGACGATATGGAAATTCAAATAGCTGTTTATTCTCCAACTGGAAAATTCACTGCCGAAAGTATCACCCCAGAGATGAAAACAATGATGACAGCTCAAAAACATTTCTTGGGACCAGTAAATTCAACAAAAAAATACAGTGTTTTGTTGTATTTATCTACAATGAATAATGATGCTCAAGGTTTTGGAGCATTGGAACACCCAACGGCAACAACTGTTGTTTTTCCAGAAATGATGCCAAAAGATGAATTGGCAAAAATGATGAAAGATGTAGTTTCGCATGAGTTTTTTCATATAGTAACACCATTGACGATTCATTCTCAAGAGATTCAAAATTTTGATTATCATGCTCCAAAAATGTCGGAACATTTATGGATGTATGAAGGTGTAACAGAATATTTTGCCAATCTTTTTCAAATAAACCAAGGATTAATTGACGAAGAAGAATTTTATACGCGAATAGCTGAAAAAATTCAACATGCTAGTACACTCAATGATACCATGCCATTTACAACTATGAGCAAGAATGTTTTTGTGGAACCGTACAAAACTCAATATTTGAATGTGTATGAAAAAGGAGCTTTGATTGGGATGTGTTTGGACATTATAATTAGAGAAAACAGCAATGGCAAAAGAGGAATTCTAGACTTAATGCACAAATTATCCAATGAATATGGTATTTCAAAAGCGTTTAATGATGAGGAACTTTTTGCAAAAATCACTCAATTGACTTATCCTGAAGTTGGAGAATTCTTGAAAATATATGTTTCAGGACCAACACCAATTCCTTATCAATCCTATTTAGCAAGAGTAGGAGTAACAAAAACCACTAAAAAAGCACCAACTAATGTTTTCTTGAAAGGACAAGTTCCATACATTACCGTAAATCAGTCAACCAAAGAAATTATTGTTATTCCAAACATTGAATTGAACGATTTCTATACCAACCTTGGACTAAAAGGAGGGGATATTTTGGTTGCAATTAATGATAAAAATTATTCTTTAGACAATATTTATGATATGATTTCGGATAGCGAAAAGTGGAAAGAAAACGACTCAATTTCTGTTAAAATCAAGCGTGATGGGAAAGAACAAATCATAAAAGGAAATGTAAAACTTCCTTACGAAGAAAAAGATAGTTTTGAAGCAAAGGATGCCACTAAATCAGCATTGAAAGATGCTTGGTTAAAAGGCTAAACAAACAATTGCTTATATAAAACCAATTTAGAAATAGATTGGTTTTTTTTATGAAATTACGCTAGTTCAATAGCTAATATTTCCCGCAAT
>Ga0209480_10001745_pt1 | contig 15555 bp, 10 predicted proteins | sample JI61114C2DNA_FD_187501 | JGI IMG/M metagenome (GOLD analysis project Ga0209480, IMG submission 187501) | Wastewater effluent complex algal communities from Wisconsin, to seasonally profile nutrient transformation and Carbon sequestration -... | ecosystem: Engineered > WWTP > Effluent > Algae...
AGTTTTAATAAGATTCTTTTTTTTAGAGACATATTTTCTAAATCGATTGCCTTATAAAATTTTATAAAATTGGTTTTGTCACCCATTATTTTTGATTTTATCGCCAATGAAAACCGATTTAAATCTAGAAATTTTTTCAAATTTGTATTTGTTTTTTCTTGTAAAGCGTATTTAGAGAAATCAAGGGAATGAATGGTGATTTTATGATTTTTGGTAAGACTTTTGGGGTCGTAAATATATCTTGCTAGGATTTTCCAAGAAAATAATATAGGGTAAATCAATCCAATTCGTATCCACATATCAGTGTCCTCTCCACTTTTTAAATGGATGTCAAAACCTCCAGTTTTTTCAAAAACACTTTTATGAAAAACAGCACAGGAAGTACAAATGGCAGTTTCTTTAAAACTAGCCTCAAAATAACTTACAATTTCACAATCTCCTGTTTTTACTATCGAATAATGTGAAGGTATAACTTTTTTTGAAGTTTCGATTTCTATTGCTGCCGAAAACACTTTTAATTCAGGATGATGATGAATATTTTGATACATTACTTGTAGAAAATCAGGATACCAATAATCATCAGCATCGATGAAAGTAATATAATTAGAGGAAGCTTTTTCAATTCCAAAATTTCTTGCAGCCGAAACGCCTCCGTTTTCTTTATGAAAATAATGAATTCTAGGGTCTTTAAAATTCAATACTTTTTCTTCGCTTTTGTCTGTAGAACCATCATTAATAATAAGCACTTCAAAATCACTGAAACTTTGATTGAGAACACTTTTTAAAGTGTTTTCAATGAATTTTTCTTTGTTGTAAAGTGGAATAATGATAGTAAAAAACGACATTTAATTAGAATTTAAGTGGCACAAATTCCCCAGCCGATACAAATCAAAAATTAATAACGAAGGATTGTTACTGGATAAGTTTTTCAGAAATAGGCTTCGGGTCATTTTGTAAAATAATACAAAAGCAAAATTGAGTTTCAGTTTTTCTATTTTTGTAGCCATTTTTGAAATTCGGACATAATCTGGAGGCAATAATTTATAATCAATTAAATATTTCAAACCCAAAATAGATTCGTTTTCTTTCTTTATTGCCACTTCAAAAACATCTAATCCTAAATGACAAACTGGATTGGCTATATGAATAATTTTTACTTTTTCCTGCATTAAATTATACGAAAATAAAGTGTCCTCGTGCCTTAAATTGGGAATCGATTCATTAAAAATAACTTTTTTGAAAATGTTTTTATGAATTAAAAAATTCAATGTCAAGAAAGACAAATAAGGGTTTTCTTGGCGTTTTTCAACCGAAAGAGCTTCTCTAGAATGACCATATTTCCATCGTAAAACCTGACTTTTTTTCGGTTTAGCTTTTTGATATTCAATGCCACCATAAACCACCTTTTCATCCTCATTTATTTGGGTAACATAACTTTTTATAAAATGATTGTGAATGGGGATGGTGTCAGCGTCAAGAAAAAGCAAATGGTCGAATTCGGCTTTTTTTGCCAATAGATTTCTAATTGCACTTCGACCAATATTTTTTTCTAGTACATCAAAACGACAATTCTCTAGACTGTTAATTTTCTGATTTTCGTCAAGAAAACCTTTCGAACCATCATCAAAAACAAGAATTTCATAATGGATTTTACATTCCAAACATTGCTTTTGCAATTCCAAAACTAGAGGAACTACATTATAATTATAGGTTGGAATGAGTATGGAAAGCATTAGACCGTTTTTTGCACCACCTCAAAAAGGCTGGCGTCCTCACATTTCAAGGTTTTGGAAGGGAATTTCATCAGTAAAGCATAATCATGAGTTGCCATAATGATTGTTTTTCCTGTGGCATTAATTTTTTTCAAAACCTCAAGAACTTCAGCACTGGTTTGTGGATCCAAATTTCCTGTGGGTTCGTCGGCAAGAATTATCTCTGGATTATTAAGTAATGCTCGTGCAATTGCAACACGTTGTTGCTCACCACCTGAGAGTTGATGCGGCATTTTGGTAGCATATTCTTTTACGCCCACTTTTTCTAAAACTTCCTCAATTTTGTTTTGAATCTCGGTTTCATCTGTCCAACCTGTTGCTTTGAGAACAAAATGTAAATTGTCTTTCACATTGCGATCGGGCAATAATTGAAAATCTTGAAAAACAAAACCTATTTTTCTTCTCAAAAACGGAATATCATCTTCTTTTAACGTTACTAAATCAAAATCCATAATATTGCCTTCTCCTTCGGCCAAAGGCAAATCGGCATAAAGGGCTTTCATAAAACTACTCTTTCCCGTTCCTGTTTTTCCAATAATATAAATGAATTCTCCATGTTTAACATCAAGATTTACGTTGGATAAAATGGTTCTTCCTCCTTGAACGATGGTTACATTTTTTAAAGACAATACAGATTGTGACATAAGACAAGTAATTTTTATTTGGTAAAAGTAGCAAGATAACGATTGTATTCAAAATAAATTCTGTGCTATTGCAAAAGATTTCAAAAAATTGAATCTTGATTTTCCAAATTGTTAAAAAAGATGTTTATAATAAAACCCAAAACCATTTCGTTATACACTATAGAATGCAATACATTTGAAATCCTAACAAAATAGCAATGCAAAAAATTTCAAGGCTCTTATTTATTATCTTTTTTATTGGTATTTCCACCATTACAGCCCAAAAATCAGCAATTTATACCCACGATTCCAAAGATTTCGACAAAGCAGTTTCATTATATAATGACAACCAGTATGCTTCGGCTCAACTCATTTTCGACAAAGTAAAGTCGGTTGCAACCAATGAAGAACTGAAATCGGACTGCTCTTATTATGTTGCTAATTGTGCCATTCGTACCAATCAACCCGGTGCTGATGTGCTCATGGAGCGTTTCGTAGCAGATTATCCCACAAGTCGAAAACAAAATCAGGCTTATATGGAAGTGGCACATTATTATTTCAAACAAGGCAGTTATCCTCAAGCCTTGGAGTGGTTCGAAAAAGTGGACGAAAATAATTTGAGTTATAGCAATCGCGATCAATACAATTTCCAAAAAGGATACAGTTTTTTTAGTTCCAAAAACAAAAAAGAAGCTACAACCTATTTAAATAAAGTCTCCAATTCTGCTGAATATGGTTCGCAAGCCAAATATTATCTAGGTTTTATGGCTTATGAAGGCGACGATTACAAGCAAGCCACCAAGTATTTTGACGAAGTTTCGGGCGAAGAAAAATACAAGGAAAAATTGTCCTATTATCAAGCGGATATGAATTTCAAACTAGGAAATTTCCAAAAAGCAATTGATTTAGGGACAAAAGCAATGACAAAATCAAATGCATTAGAACAATCAGAATTGAATAAAATCATTGGCGAAAGCTATTTCAATTTAAAACAATACGACAAATCTATTTCGTATTTGCAATTGTATAAAGGCAAAAAAGGAAAATGGAACAACACCGATTTCTACCAATTGGGTTACGCTTATTATATGCAAAAGGATTATGAAAACGCTATTTCGCAATTCAATAAAATCATTGCAGGAAAAGATTTTGTGGCTCAAAATGCCTATTATCATTTGGGCGAAAGCTATTTGAATTTAAACAAAAAGCAACAAGCCTTGAACGCTTTTAAGAATGCTTCCGAAATGGATTTTGATGTTGCTATACAGGAAGATGCGAGTTTGAATTATGCGAAATTGAGTTATGAAATCGGAAATTCTTATCAAAGTACGCCTGATGTTTTGACGGCTTTTATGAAAAAATATCCAAACAACGCCAACAAATCTGAGATCGAAAGATTGTTGATTGATTCCTATATTTCCTCAAGAAATTACAAAGAAGCCTTGGTTTTATTGGAGAAAAACAAATCACCAGAAAATAAATTGGCGTACCAAAAAGTGACTTTTTATAGAGGTTTGGAATTATACACCGACGGGAAATATCAAGAAGCAGCAACATTATTCGAAAAATCGCTAGATGTACAAAAAGACGCCAAATTCACTGCTCGTGCCACATTCTGGAAAGGAGAAACCGAATATGTTTTGGATGATTTCAAAAATGCAGCTTTGAGTTACAAACAATTTCAAGGTTTTACTCAAGCCAAGGAAACACCTGAATACAAAAACTGCAATTACAATATTGCGTATGCCTATTTCAAGTTGAAAGAGTATGATGAAGCGGGCAATTATTTCGATAATCAGATAAAAGTAAGTAACGACAAAGTTCGTTTGCACGATTCGTATTTGCGTTTGGGAGATTGTCGATTCGTGACTTCCAAATATACATCAGCCATCGAAGCTTATAATAAAGTAATCGAATTGAAAAGTGTGGATGCCGATTATGCTTATTTCCAAAAAGCAATTTCTTATGGATTTGTTTCCAAAAACGATAAAAAAATCGAGGAACTCAACACTTTTTTGAAATTATATCCAAAATCAGATTACCGTGACGATGCTTATTTTGAACTTGGAAATACTTATGTTGCCGACAATAAACAAGACCTTGCGATTAAAACCTACGACAAATTGAATGAAGAATTCAAAAACAGTTCGTTTACTTCTAAAGCTATTTTGCGACAAGGATTAGTGTATTACAATGCCGATAAAGATGAATTAGCTTTGGCCAAATTCAAAAAAGTCGCCGCCGATTTTCCGAAAACACCTGAAGCTTTAGAAGCCGTTTCAACTGCACGATTAATTTATGTCGATAACGGTAGAGTAGATGAATACGCGACTTGGGTTCGCACTTTGGATTTCGTTGCCGTAACTGATGCCGAATTGGATAATGACACTTATGAAGCTGCCGAAAAACAATATTTGCAAAATAATACCAAGCAAGCCATTGTTGGATTTAGTAGTTATGTTTCTAAATTTCCAAGAGGAATTCACTCCTTGAAAGCTAATTTCTACTTGGCTCAACTGTATTTTTCAGATGCGCAAGAAAGTAAATCTATTCCTAATTATGAATACGTTACTACCCAACCACGAAATGAATTTACAGAACAATCTTTGGCTAGATTGGCCCAGATTTATTTGAAAAATGAAGATAAATCAAAAGCGATTGCAGTTTTATTGCGATTAGAAAACGAAGCCGATTTTCCACAAAACAAAACTTTTGCACAATCCAATTTGATGAAATCGTATTACGGTAATAAAGATTATCCCAACTCGGTTGTTTATGCAGAGAAGGTTTTGGTAAATCCCAAAACGGATGATAATGTAAAAAGCGATGCCCAAATTATTATTGCTCGAGCTGCCATTCAAACGGGAGATGAATCCAAAGCTCGTTCGGCTTACGCCAAATTGCAAACCATTGCCAAAGGTGAACTAGCAGCCGAAGCCTTGTATTATGATGCCTATTTCAAAAATAGAGACGGAAAATTTGAAGATTCGAATACTGTAGTTCAAAAATTAGCCAAGAATTATTCGAGTTATAAATTTTTTGGAGCCAAAGGATTAATCTTGATGGCCAAGAATTTTTATGGCTTGAAAGATAGTTTTCAAGCCACTTATATTTTAGATAGCGTAATCAAAAACTTTACCGATTTTCCAGATGTAGTTGCCGAAGCTCAATCAGAGTTAGATACCATCAAAAGAGAGGAAGCTAAAACTAATTCATCGATAACAAATTAATTCAAAACGTTGTCACACTGAGCTTGTCGAAGTGCTTCACATCAAAATAAAAATTATGAAAATCAATTTCAACAATAAAGTTACAATTGTCTTATTGCTAACCGCTGCATTTTCTTTTGCCCAAAAAAAGGATTCTAAAAAAGACGAAAACATTGGAACAGAAGTCGTAAATGTGGTGAAACCCTACACGCCAACTATTTCGGATGCTTTCAAAGTCAGCGAAACACCTGTGCTTGACGATGCAGATAATACCAAAAAAGAAGTGATTAAGTACAATATTTTCTCCTTTCCTGTAGCTTCGACGTTCACGCCATCCAAAGGAAAAGCCGAAGGAGTAGAAAAAGAAAAACAAGCCCATTTGTTTAACAATTACGCGACTATTGGTGGTGGGAATTTTGGAGTTTTAAACGCTGAATTATTTGTAAATCAAGATTTGGGTGCCAATGATTATGTGGGTGGAATGTTTCGTCATCTTTCGTCACAAGGCGGAATTAAAGACGTTGAATTGGATGATTCTTTTTATGACACTGCCATTGATTTGACTTATGGAATTCGTGAAAATGATTTATCGTGGAATTTAGATTTGGGGTATAAAAATCAAATCTATAATTGGTACGGATTGCCAACCGAGTTTGGTAGTTCTTTAGTCCCAAGTGATAGAGCTGATTTAATCGATGGCATCAACCCTCAGCACAGTTATAACAATCTGTATATTGGAAGTAAGATTGATATAAATGAAGGTATTTTGAAAGAAGCAGCTGCTAAATTCAATCATTTTTCAGATAATTTTGGATCAACGGAAAATAGATTTTACGTGAAACCTTCTTTGCAATTTGATATCAACGATACTGCTATAAAAACGAATGTAATTGTGGATTATGTAAGTGGAAGTTTCGAGAAAAATTACTCAAACACCAACTCGATAAAATATGGTTTTACCAATTTTGGAATTGCGCCAAGCTTTGCAATGCAAGAAGATGATTGGACATTTAATCTGGGTGTTGGAGTATTTTATAGTGGGGATTTGGAAAACAGTAAAAACAAAATTTTTGCATATCCGCAAATCAATGCTTCCTACAAAGTGGTTGGAGATTTGATGATTTTCTACGCTGGAGTCGAAGGAAATTTAGAACAAAACACCTATTCCGATTTTGTTAATAGGAATCCTTATTTGTCGCCAACTTTGTATATTAAACCAACAGACAAACAGTATGATGTTTTTGCTGGTTTGAAAGGGAAATTGACCAATACAATTGGTTATAATCTCCGTGCTTCTTATGTGAAAGAAAGAGATAGAGCTTTGTTCAAAAGCAACGATTATAACGAAGATGCAACTAATGAAAATTATGCTTTTGGCAATTCCTTACAAGTGGTTTATGACGATATGAAAACCATTAGTTTTTATGGCGAATTGAAAGCTGATTTTTCAGAGGATGTGACTTTTGGTATTGACGGAACTTTCAGCAGTTTTACCACAGATATTCAACAAGAAGCTTGGAATCTACCTTCTATAAAATTAAGTGCTAAAGTAGATTTTAACATTACTGAACAATGGTACGCTGGAGCGAATGTGTTTTTTGTTGGAGAACGAAAAGATCAAAAAATAAATACAGATATTGTTTATGTTGTGGCTCCAAGTCCGATTACTTTGGATAGTTATTTTGATGTAAATGCTTACGTTGGTTATAAATACAACGAACAATTAAGCTTTTTTTTAAAGGCCAATAATATTGCCAATCAAAACTATCAAAAATGGATGAATTATCCAGTTCAAGGTTTTCAGGTGGTTTTAGGAGCAAATTATAAATTTGATTTTTAATTTTTTATTGACCCGACCCTGACAGGGTTCAAAACCCTGTCAGGGTTGTAAATTTAGCTATGACTTTCAAACAAAAAATACACCAACATTACCAACAATTAGTCCAAGATAGAATCGATGTTTTCAATGATATGATTGTAGATTTGACCGAAGATTCTAAGAACGATGCCAAAGGTTCGGCTGGAGACAAACACGAAACCGCTTTGTCAATGATGCACATCGAGCAAGAAAAACTCAATCATAAATTGAAAGAAGTTTTGGCTCAAAAGACTATTTTAGACAAAATTGATTCGGAAACCATTGCAAAAACAATTATTATTGGAAGTCTGGTCAAAGCCAATGGAATTTACCTTTATTTGAGTGCCGCATTACCAAAAATAGCTGTTGATGGTATAAATGTTATTGCACTTTCTCCACAATCTCCGTTAGGTTCTCATTTAATGGGGAATCAAACGGGATTTACTTTTGAAATTAATAGAACGAAGTATTTGATTGAAAGTGTTGAGTAGAAAATTCCGTGTTGCTTGCATCCGTATAATCAGTGTTCTGTTCTCTTAAACTGGATTTTAATTTCTACATTCTACATAAATACAATTAAATTTCACAAAATGTTAAAATAATGTTCTTTTTCAAAGAGGACTGTCTAAATCATTGAAAAAAACACCATTCCCTGATAAAACTTTCGTAAATTTGCCACCTTAAAAGTTTGACTTTAAAACCAAATAAAATTATGAGCAAAATAATGACAGTCGACATTTTGTCGAGTATTAAAGGAGCACAGCCATCCGAGAGCGTGAACAAGTTATTTGATGTAATTAAAAATGCATCATCAAATAATAATCCTTCTAATAATGTCAATTATAATTGCGTGTCAGTAAGTGATTTAAGAGAAGATGTTGTGGTGGAAAGTTCTGCTATGGAGAAACAATTAATTTTGGAAAATTTCCCGAACAAGAAAAATGGTTTTTTAGTGGTTGCTAAAGTTATAGAAGGATAAAATGGAATCTCAAATAAAAAAGATACACCAGCAATTGGTGTCAAAAGAAATAACTTGTACCGCTTTAGTACAGGGAAAATTAGACTTACTTCAACAAAATACATACAATTCTGTAAATTCTACGTTAGATGTTTTAGCTTTAGAATTAGCTGCTAAAGTAGATGCTAAAATTGCAAACGGAGAAACAATCGGTTTGCTGGAAGGCATTCCTTTTGGAATCAAAGATGTATATATGTTGCAGGGAACTTACACGACTGCAAGTTCTGATTTGTTGAAAAATTATAAATCGCCATACACGGCTACTGCCATTCAAAAATTATTGGATGCAGGTGCTATTCCATTGGTAAAAGAAAACTGCGATAGTTTTGGTCACGGTTCTTCGAGTGAAAATACCATTTTTGGTGCTGTAAAAAATGCTGTCAATCCAGAACTTGTTGCCGGAGGTTCAAGCGGAGGTTCTGCCGTTAATGTTGCAAAAGAATACACTGTTTTTTCAATTGGAGGAGACACAGGAGGTTCGATTCGTCAGCCTGCCGGTTACAATCATATTTATGGTTTTAAACCAACTTACGGAAGAGTTTCCCGATATGGATTGATGGCCTATGCTTCCTCTACGGACTGCGTTGGGCCATTGGCAAAATCAATTGAAGATGTTAGAATAGTGCTGAATGTAATGAGCGGAAAAGATCCAAAAGATCAGACTTCAATTGTTTCAAACGAAATTAGCGAAGAGTCAATTGAAACTTCAAACGTAAAAACAGTAGGTTATTTTAAAAATTTCATTGAAAGTGAAGCGATTGATGCAAAGGTTAAAGCTGATTTTTTAGCAGCTATCGAAAAAATAAGAGCTAAAGGAATTGAAGTAAAAGAATTGGATTTTTTCAAATCTGATATTTTAGTTTCGACTTATTATACCTTGGCAATGGCGGAAACGGCTTCGAATTTATCTCGTTTAGACGGAACCAATTATGGAAACCGTATTGAAGGGGAGAATTTGATAGATACCTACGCAGTTACCCGTTCTGAAAACTTTTCAGAAGAACGAAACGCAGAATTGTTGGTGGAAACCAAGTATTATCTCAAGGTTTTTCCGAAGGAATATATTTAAAAGGCTTGGCTTTAAGAGATCAGATTTCTCAAAATTTCAGCAAAGATTTTGAAGAAGTAGATATCGTTTTATCACCAGTTACACCAAGTACGCCTCCTAAAATTGGAGACAGTTTAAAAGATCCGTTGGCTATGTATTTGTCCGATGCCTACACGGTTGGTTTTAGCTTAGGTCAATTGCCAACATTGACTGTGCCACAAGGAACAAGTACTGGACTGCAAATTACGGCAGCAAAAAATAATGATGAATTAGTGTTGAAGTTCGCAAACTTCTTAAAAGATACAATATAATGGAATTGGAGCAATTAAATGCGGCGATAAAAGCCCACGATTTAGAATTGGTAATTGGACTGGAAACTCACGTTCGATTAAATACCAAAACCAAGTTGTTTTGTTCTTGTCCAAATCAAGAAATAGAAACACCTAATCAAAATGTATGTTCGGTTTGTACAGGGCAAATGGGCGTTTTGCCTGCTATAAATAAAGAAGCGATTACTAAAGCCATTTATTTTGGAAAAGCAGTGGATTCCTCATTCAGTAATGAAATTATCTCTTGGGATAGAAAACATTATGAATATCCGGATAATCCAAAGAATATTCAGATAACACAATATCACAATCCAATCATTCCTGACGGACACGTGTCTTGTTACCGAAATGACGGTTCTCAATTTACGGTAAACCTTACTCAGGTTCATATTGAAGAAGACGCTGCGAAATTGATGCACGAAAAGAAAATTTCGTTAGTCGATTTCAACAAAGCTGGTGTTCCGTTAATTGAAATTGTTACAGAACCTTGCATCAGAAATATTGAAGATGCTTCGACTTATGCGCAATACATTCAGCGTATTGTTCAGAATTTAGGAATCTCTGAAGCGAACCTTGAAAAAGGAGAGTTCAAATCGGATGTTTCTGTGTCTTTACGCAAAAAACATAGTTATGACTTAAACCCAAGAACCGAAATCAAAAACTTGAATTCGTTTAAGTTTATGGTCGAAGCCTTGAAAGAAGAAGTAGAAAAACAGTTCAATTATTATATAGAACACAAAGAATTCAGACCTGACCAAACAACTGTGTTATGGGATGCCGATTTAAAGCAGACCAAAACTATGCGTAAAAAAGAATTTGAAGCGGATTACCGTTTCATTTCTGAGCCGGATTTACCTTTTGTAAACATCAAAAAGGAAATCGAAGCGATCAAAGTGGATACAGATGCTTTGCCTTTCGCAGTCGAATCTATTTTAATTCACGGAGGTGTATTGCCACAAGATGCTAAGTTTTTTACGGCAGATGCTTTGCGTTCGGGAACATTTGTAGCGATAAATAAGGTAATTAACGATCCTTCGTTTGTAGCTAAAACTTTGGCAAATAATATAAAGGCAGAAGACTATGCTAAAATTAATAGTGTTGCCCATTTAACTGATATTTTTAAATTATTTAAAGCCGAAAAAATTACGGCGGTTTTGGTTCAAAATGCGATTACGGGGTATTTAAAAGATCGAACTTTTGACTACAATAAGTATTTTGAAGAAAACACCATTTCTGAGGATAAAATTCAAGAAGTTATTGCTAAAGTAATTTCAGAAAATGAGGCTGTAGCCAATGATATTAAAGCAGGTGACCAAGGAAAAGCGGGTATTCTAGTTGGTAAGATTTTAGGTATTATTGGAAAAGGAGCTAATGGAAAAGTAATTCGCCAAATTATATTAGACAAATTAGGAGCTGCTGCTGTTTTAGAAAAGGAACAAGCTTCTGAAAAGATTTCCAAAGAATCAATTGCAGAGAATAAAGAAACTCAAGAAGAGACACTTCCTGAAATTCCTATTATTATAAAAGACACATATCGAACACATAAAATTTCACAATTATCAGAAGAAAGCATTCAAGAAGAAGTGATGTTGTCTGGTTGGGTTGCCAGTGTTCGTGACCACGGTGAATTGATGTTTATTGATTTGCGTGATTCAAGTTATGAGATTTTCCAAGTGCGAATCAGCAGGGAATCATTTCCTAATATTGATGAGTTGGTGAAACTGAAACCAGAATCGGTAATTTCGGTGAAAGGTATCGTGGTTGGGCGTAATGAAGATGATTATAATGCAGGACTTCGTACAGGTAAAATTGAATTGGAAACTTCAGTTTTAGAGATTTTAAATTTATCGAAAACATTGCCTTTTGAAATTAAAAGAGCGACTAAAACAAACGAAGCGACTCGTTTTCAATACAAGTTCTTGGACCATAGAAATGAAGAGGTAAGAAGAGCTATCGTAAACCGTCATAAGGTAATTAAATTATTGCGTGATATTTTGGATGAAGAAGAATTTTTGGAAATTGAAACGCCGATTTTAAGTGCAGGAACTGATGAAGGAGCACGTGAATTTATTGTTCCTACCCGTAAAGGATCAGGGTTGTTTTATACGCTTCCACAAGCGCCACAGCAGTTTAAACAAATGTTGATGGTGAGTGGTTATGAAAAGTATTTCCAAATTGCGCGTTGTTTTAGAGATGAAGATTCTCGTGGAGACCGTCAGCCGGAATTTACGCAATTGGATATCGAAATGGCTTACGCCAGTATGCAGCAAATTATAGATTTAAACACTAAAATGTTTAATGAAGTAGTGAAGAAAATATATGGCAACAAGTGGATTTTACGTCCGTTTGAAGTTATTACTTATAAAGATGCAATGGATTTCTATGGTTGTGACAGACCCGATTTGCGTTATGGTTTAAAAATGCAAGACATAACCGATATTGTAAAAGATACCACTTTCCAAGTATTTAGTAAGCCTATTGAAGACGGTGGAATTGTAAAATGCATTAAGGTTTCGGCAAAAGAGCAAGGAAACAAACGTATGTCTAAAGGTCAAATCGAAAACCTTACTGCTATTGCTCAACAGCACGGCTTAGGTGGATTAGCTTATATTATTGTAAATGAAGATGAATTGCAATCGCCAATTATCAAATTTTTAGGTGAAGATATTGCAGCAGGAATTATAAAAGCAACCGATGCGCAAGTGGGTGATATTGTATTCTTTTCTGCTGCGGATTATGCAACGGCTAATAAAGCTTTGGATGCGGTTCGCCAAGAAATGGGAAGAATGCTGCACTTAATCAATCCGAAGGAATTGCGTCCGGCTTGGGTGGTTGATTTTCCAATGTTCGAAAGAACCGATGAAGGAAGATGGACATTTACACACAATCCGTTCTCTATGCCTGCAATCTATGATTTGCAAAAGCATATGGAAGGAGATGATGAAAAAATCGGAACCATTATCGCCCAACAATACGACATTATCTTAAATGGTTACGAAATTGGTGGAGGATCAGTTCGTGCTCATAAATCGGAAATTCTGGAGGCGACTTATAGAAATATGGGTTACAACAAAGAAGAAATGATGAAAAGCGTGGGAACGATGTACAAAGCTTTCCAATACGGAGCACCGCCACACGGAGGAATCGCTTGGGGAATCGATCGTTTGATGATGATTTTGGAGAAAAAAGTATCGATTAGAGAGGTTATGGCTTTCCCAAAAACAGGAACCAGCGAAGATTTATTATTTGGAGCACCATCGCTTTTATCTGATAAAAAGGTGGAGGAAATGAATGTGAAGATTATGAGGAAATAGATTTGATTTTATGATCTTAAACCATTTAAAACGTTCTCAATTTGGGAGCGTTTTTTTATGCAATAAATCAACAAAATGTTAATAACTTACCAACTTAAAATGTGATTTTAACGATTAAATCCTATCGGGTTTCCTATATTTGCGTGTTATACAAAAAATACATTTTTAGAGTAAAAAAATATGAGCGAAGAAATCAATAAGAATAATTATTCAGCAGATAGTATTCAGGCGTTAGAAGGAATGGAGCACGTAAGGATGCGTCCTTCGATGTATATTGGGGATGTAGGGGTTCGAGGACTACACCATTTAGTTTATGAAGTAGTGGATAACTCCATCGATGAGGCAATGGGAGGTCATTGCGATACCATACGAGTGGATATTAATGAGGATGGCTCCATTTCTGTTGAAGACAACGGACGTGGAATTCCGGTGGGGATTCACAAAAAAGAAGGTGTTTCTGCACTTGAGGTGGTTATGACCAAAATTGGTGCAGGAGGTAAATTCGATAAAGATTCGTATAAAGTTTCTGGAGGTCTTCACGGTGTTGGGGTTTCGGTGGTAAATGCCTTATCAAAACATTTGAGAGCAACCGTTCATAGTAGTGATGGAAAAATTTATGAACAAGAATACGAAAGAGGTAAAGCCTTATATCTTGTAAAACAAATTGGGGAAACAACCAAAAGAGGGACTATCGTTACCTTTTACCCTGATCCAACTATTTTTACTCAGACTGTAGAGTATTCTTATGATACTTTATCAGCTCGTATGCGAGAGTTGTCTTTCTTGAATAAAGGAATCACGATTACTTTTACTGATAAAAGAGAAGTAGATAAAGACGGGAATTTCCTTTCGGAAGTTTTCCATTCTACAGAAGGATTAAAAGAGTACGTTCGCTATTTAGACAGCAATCGGGAGCCAATTATTTCTCACGTAATTTCAATGAATTCTGAAAAAGGGGAAATTCCTGTTGAAGTTGCCTTGATTTACAATACCAGTTATACCGAAAATATTTTTGCTTACGTTAATAATATCAATACGCACGAAGGCGGAACGCACTTGCAAGGTTTTAGAACGGGTTTAACCAGAGCTTTAAAGAAATATGCAGATACTTCTGGAATGTTGGATAAGCTGAAATTCGAAATTGCTGGAGATGATTTCCGTGAAGGATTGACAGCTATTATTTCGGTAAAAGTTTCAGAACCTCAATTTGAAGGTCAAACCAAAACAAAATTAGGAAATAGAGAAGTAGTTGCGCCAGTAAGTCAAGCGGTAAGTGAAATGATTGAAAATTATTTGGAAGAAAATCCAAATGATGCTCGAATTATTGTCCAAAAAGTGATATTGGCTGCTCAAGCTCGTCACGCTGCCAAAAAAGCACGTGAAATGGTACAACGCAAAACCGTAATGGGCGGTGGAGGATTGCCAGGGAAATTGTCGGATTGTTCTGAACAAGATCCAGAAAAATGCGAAGTATATCTTGTCGAGGGAGATTCGGCTGGTGGAACGGCAAAACAAGGTCGTGACCGTGCGTTTCAAGCCATTTTACCCTTACGTGGTAAGATTTTGAATGTGGAAAAAGCAATGCACCATAAGGTTTTCGAAAACGAAGAAATCCGAAATATATTTACAGCACTTGGCGTAACCGTTGGTACGGAAGATGATAGCAAAGCTTTGAATATTTCAAAATTACGTTACCATAAAGTAATTATTATGTGTGATGCCGATGTCGATGGTAGTCACATTTCTACTTTGATTTTGACATTCTTCTTCCGATTTATGAAAGAATTGATTGAAGAAGGACACGTATATATTGCAGCTCCACCTTTATATTTAGTTAAAAAAGGAAACAAAAAAGAATATGCTTGGAACGACGATCAACGCGATCAAGCCAATGCAAGAATGGGAGGAAGCGCCGCTATCCAACGTTATAAAGGTCTTGGAGAGATGAACGCAGAGCAATTGTGGGAAACTACAATGGATCCAGGTTTCAGAACATTACGCCAAGTAAATATTGACAGTCTTGTTGAAGCAGACCGAGTTTTCTCTATGTTAATGGGAGACGAAGTGCCGCCAAGAAGAGAGTTCATCGAGAAAAATGCAGTTTATGCTAATATTGATGCGTAAATAAAGTTTATGGTTTGTTGTTTGTAGTTTTTACTTAGCAACAATCCGTAATAATTAAGTAGTAAACAACAAACAACAAATAATAATTAAATTAATTTAAATGAAAGTTACAATTGTAGGAGCAGGAAATGTAGGAGCATCTTGCGCAGATTCAATTTCTTATAGAGGAATTGCAAGTGAAGTAGTATTATTAGATATCAAAGAAGGTTTTGCAGAAGGTAAAGCGATGGATATTATGCAATGTGCTACAAATACTGGTT
>Ga0209480_10001747_pt1 | contig 15548 bp, 11 predicted proteins | sample JI61114C2DNA_FD_187501 | JGI IMG/M metagenome (GOLD analysis project Ga0209480, IMG submission 187501) | Wastewater effluent complex algal communities from Wisconsin, to seasonally profile nutrient transformation and Carbon sequestration -... | ecosystem: Engineered > WWTP > Effluent > Algae...
TCTTTAAGAAATAATTATTACTACTATCCAGCCCTAGTGCCACCCATGCCTTGGATAGATGATGCTGTACCTGATCAACCCATAGTTACCAAAAAAGGGGACGGTATGGTATTGTTAGAAAATAAAGGAACCGAAACTATTAAAGCTTTTGCGGTTTTTATTCTAGATCAGGGACAACCCGTAAAACTTGTCAATGCACAATTGGTGCAATTGGTTGTGAGTGATAAGGCAGCACTATTAGATTTGTCAAAAGTGCCAGACACAGAAGGCAAACGCATTTGTGTGGCGGCTGTTGATAGGAATAATAATGTGAGTCAGTTGTTAGAGTTGAAATAACTATAATACCTGTTTTCTTTTCAATGGTATTTCAGCTTTCTGGTTAATCACCAATGGCACATACTCTACAACAGTTACTGCCGTATCCAACCCAAATGCTTTTTGGTCTGATTGGGAAATATTTTTGATACTGAAATAAGTATCCATGATAAATCCTTCACGGAAAGAAAAATCGTTTTCAACTGAAAGGAATGGTTCAATAATCACATAGGTAATATCGGCGTGAAAGCTTTTGGGATCAAGGCTTTCATATTTATTTTCTACATAGATTTCTTTTTGGGTATACATTTCCTGCATCACTTTTTTAAAGAGTAGGTTTACCCTTGGTTGTATTCTAAAACCCAGATTAAAATCTATTCGAATCACTTTGCCCGTTACCAATTCTTTGGTGCTATACTCCATGGTATAAGGATTGTCTGAGCGATTAATATGCACAAACCAATACACTTCTGCGCGCTTGGGTTTTCTATGCAAAATACTGTGCATGATTCTTTTTTCAATTTCCCCTTCATAATCGGCTTTAGTCAAATACACTAAGTGTGAAGCATATTTGGGAAAGTCTTTATCAGCACTCAAGCCTACTAATCTTGGTACATAATCAGAGAGTTTGACAAACTGCAAATACTGATTGGTAATTTTTCTTGCCCTATACCAAATGACCATGATAAATACCAGGATCATATCAAACAACAAGAACATCCAACGGTGTTGAATCTTGGCCACATTGGCAATAAAAAAACTAATTTCAACCGTAGAGAAAACCAACATAATGGGCAGCACTATTGCCAAACTCCATTTCTTCACATAACGCATATAAACAAACATGAGCGTTGTGGTCATCATCATGGTAATGGTAATAAAGAAACCATAAGCGGCTTCCATATGCTCACTCTTTCTGAAATACAACATCATCCCAACACAACCAATCCAAAGGATCCAGTTCAGGCTGGGAATATAGATTTGACCTTTTACGTTGGTAGGAAATTTAATGGCAACCCTTGGCCAGCAGTTCAAACTGATGGCTTCACTTATGAGCGTGAAAGAACCACTGATCAAAGCCTGAGATGCAATAATGGTAGCCAGCGTAGCTATTCCTACACCGATGGGTAAAAACCAATGAGGCATTAATTCATAAAATGGATTCAATCCATTTAAAGTAGGGCTATGATGAGATAATAACCAAGCGCCTTGCCCCATATAACTGGCAATCAAAGCAAACTTGACAAACATCCAACTCACTTGAATATTCTTTCTTCCACAATGCCCTAGGTCACTATACAAAGCTTCTGCTCCTGTTGTACAAAGAAATACCGCACCCAGTATCCAAAAACCTTGCGGATAATGCACCAATAACTCATAAGCATAGTAAGGATTAAAAGCTTTGATGATACTTGGGTTATGGACTATTTGAATAAATCCCAAAGTAAAAATCATACTAAACCAAACAAACATGATGGGGCCAAAAGCAAAACCCATGACCTTGGTGCCAAATCTTTGAAAGAAAAAAAGCAAAGAAATAATCCCTATCACAATACCAACGGTTAGGTTATTCCCCGCTACAATGGTTTTTTCCAAACCCTTAATTCCACCTAAACCTTCAATGGCAGAAGAAACAGAAATGGGTGGAGTAATAATCCCATCGGCCAACAAAGTTGCTGCACCAATAATGGCTGGAATATATAACCACTTAGCGTATCGGCGCACCAGCGCATACAAAGAAAAGATACCCCCTTCACCCCTATTGTCTGCCTGCAGGGTTAAGAAAACGTATTTAAACGTGGTTTGTAAAGTAAGGGTCCAGATCACACAAGAGATACCACCATAGACCAAGGTTTCAGAAATCTGCCTATCGCCAATAATGGATCGGAACACATAAAGTGGTGAAGTACCAATGTCTCCGTAAATAATACCAAGGGTAACCAATAATCCTGCAAAACTGATTTTCTGTAAGGAACTATGTCCTGTATTGGAAGAAGATTCCATTCTAAAATTTTATATACACATTTATCGGTAGCCAAATTAATTAATTCCTTACAATGACCCTCCCTCTACCAAAATAGATTCTAAGAAAACGGTTTCTTTTTCCAGATTGGCTTTAAGTCTGCTAAACATTTGTTGAAAAGCCAGTTTACCCAATTTGTACCCACTGGTTTCTACATAGGTAATCTTGGGTTGGTATAGGGTTGGGATTAATCCGTTGCTAATACTAATCACCGCAATGTCTTCAGGTACCCGCAAATTCAATTCATGCAAGGCATGCATCACTCCCATGAGTACCATATCTCCCATACAGAAAATAGTATCTGGGATATCCCTTTTTTGAATGATCTCTAAGACCAATGCTTTAGAAGATTCAATTTGTTCAGGGTAATGGATGGTTAATTTGGTTTTAGGAGATTTGCTAGCAAATACTTGCTTAAACGATTTACACCTTGCTTTGGTAATACTCAAATGAGGGTGTCCAAACAAGGCCAATACATTTTGCTTGTTTTTTCTAATAATGGCTTCAGCTGCAATGCTGGCCGCGTGTTCATCTGATAAACAAACCCTACTAAATCCATCTTCTTCAGCCACTCGATCAAAAAAAACAACAGGTACATTGGAAGCCTCCATTTTGCGAAAGGGAGTCAAGTCTTCTGTTTCAATAGAAATAGAAACAAATAAACCCACAATCTTATTCCGTCTAAACACATTCATGTTGGAGTTCTCCAAAGACAATTTGTCTAAGGATTGCATGATCATGATAGAATAGCCATGTTTTACGGCCTCCTCCTCCACAGCTGCTATAAAAAAATCGTAAAAATAATTATTGATACTAGGAACCAAAATACCCAGCATATTGCTTTGTTGGGTGCGCAACTGAACCGCAAAATGATTGGGTTCATAGTCCAACGCATTGGCCAATTCCCTTACACGAGTCTTGGTTTTTTCAGAAATATCCGGATGGTCTTTCAGGGCCCTAGATACGGTTGAAATGCTCAGACCCAATACTTCAGAGAGTTGCTTTAGCGTGTTTTGTTGCATCCGATAGCGGCGATTGTGGTTTTTCAGGGATTTGCCGCAGACTAAAGGTAATTTTTTAAACCCAACAAATAGTTATCAATTGAATATGACTATTTTTTCTTGACCACCTGGCCAAGCGCCAAATTTTTGTTCGGTGGCAAAAAATCGATAATCAAAGATTCCTTGTAATTGAGATTGCACAAATAAGCTATTGGCAATATCTCCCAAAATCCAAAGTGGTAAGCGATAATGAACAATATCGGTCATTTCTACCCCACCTTCAATGGCTTTGAAATGGTGTTGGTGATGCCAAAGCGTATATGGTCCAAAACGTTGTTCATCAATGAAATAGGATTGTTCTGCAACCGTAGTAATCTCTGTCATCCAATAAAGTGGTATACCCAAAATAGGTTTTACAGTGTATTCTATAATTTGGCCCGGGTACATGGTTGGACCATGGTGTTTAGATTTAATGAGAAAACCCAGATTGTTGGGGGTAATGTCTTTTAGATTATCCGGTTTACTAAAAAAATCCCAGGCTTGAGCAAGAGAAACAGGTATTTTCTGAACGGTTTTAATGGAATAAGTCTGGGACATATTGTTTGTTTGATACTATAACAGTATTTGACTCAGAATGTTTGGGCATCTTGAATTTGACCAAGCCTAAATGGGCAAGGATGTTTGATTATCTTTAACCTATGGCAAATCAGGAGGAACAAAAGGCCCGGTTTTTAGAAGTATATACCGGATTGAATCAGGAACAGAAAAAGGCAGTGGATACCATTGAAGGCCCAGTGATGGTGATAGCTGGCCCAGGTACAGGTAAAACCCAGATCCTGGGTGCCAGGATTGGTAAAATCTTAATAGACACAGACGCTCAACCTGATAATATTCTTTGTTTAACCTATACCGATGCTGGCGCTGTTGCCATGCGCAAACGCTTGCTTGGTTTTATTGGAGCCGATGCATATAAAGTACATATCTATACTTTTCACGCTTTTTGTAATAATATTATTCAGGACAATCTTTCGCTTTTTGAAAAAACCAGTTTGGATCCCGTTTCAGATCTGGAAAGGATTGACTTATTTAAACAACTAATAGATAGTTTTCCAAAGAACCATGTTTTAAAGCGCTATCGCGGCGATGTCTATTATGAAATTGGCAATCTACAGAACCTCTTTAGTAATATGAAAAAAGAGGGTTGGACACCAGCCCATATTAATGAGCGGATTGATGCCTATTTATCAGAGATAGAAACTAGAGATGAATTTGTTTACAAGCGTGCATACAAACAATTCAAAGCTGGAGACAAGAAAGAAAATAAAATTGCAGAAGAGCGTGAGCGCATGGAAAAACTACGCGCAGCTGTTAATGAATTTGACCGTTTTCAATTATTGATGCGTAATAGAAACAGGTATGATTTTGACGATATGATCAATTGGGTGATCAAGGCATTTGAAGAACACCCTTCATTGCTCATGCGCTACCAAGAACAGTTTCTTTACATTTTAGTAGACGAATACCAAGACACCAGTGGTACCCAAAACAAGATTGTAGAACTGCTGATCAATTATTGGGAGCAACCCAATGTATTTGTAGTGGGTGATGATGACCAAAGTATTTATCGTTTTCAGGGAGCCAACGTTGAGAACATGACGGCATTGGCCAAAAGATATGAACAAGACTTAGTTAAGGTAGTCTTGACCAATAATTATCGATCTACCCAACCCATTTTGGATATTGCCAAAACATTGATAGACCGAAATCAAGAGCGCTTGATTAAACAGATGCCGGGATTAAGTAAAGAACTCATTAGTTCTAATGGAAAATTAACTGGCATTACAGACCCGCCAAGGATTAAGGAATACGAATCCATGCGTCAAGAGATGATTGGCATTTGTTTGGAAGTAGAAACCTTATTAGCCAAGGGAATGGCTCCCGGAAAAATTGGGATTATTTATAAGGAAAATAAATATGGAGAAGCGCTTGCACAATTCTTCAAGGAGAAACAGATTCCTGTTTACAGTAAGCGAAATCTAAACTTACTAGAGATCCCACTAGCGCAAAAAATCATTCTCTTTTTAAAATACTTAGCAGCAGAATGGGACACAGCATTTGGTGGAGAAGAAATGCTATTCCAGATTTTGCACTTTAATTGGTTTGGGATTCCTGCCATGGAAATTGCAGAGATTACAGCCAAAGTAGCAGACCTTAAATATGGTGCCAACAAAACCAGTTTGCGCAAACAGATTCGGGAAAAAGCCAATGCACCTGCGGCAGATTTGTTTAGTCCAGCCCCTGCAAAAGGATTTGCCCTAGTTAGTATTGCCATTGAAAATTTGATTGCTGCTATTGCCAATAGTAGTTTGATTAATTTGGTAGAACAAGTGATTCAACAAACCAAGGTCTTGGGATGGATCATGCAAAGCCCAGACAAACACTGGCATTTACAGGTCTTAAGTGGTTTGTTTGAATTTATCAAAGAGGAAGCCAGACGTAATCCTAGTTTGAGCTTAGAACAACTGGTCAATATTTTTTCATTGATGGAAAAAGAAGACTTGGCATTGCCCTTGGTACAAGTTAGCGGCACGGAGAAAGGGGTCAATCTCATGACCGCACATGGCTCTAAGGGATTGGAATTTGAAGCCGTATTTTTTGCAGGTTGCAATGCTTCTAACTGGGAGAAAAAACGCAAACCCGGTGGTGGCTATCAGTTACCAGATACCATGTTTAGCACCGCACCTGTTCATAGTGAGGAAGAAGAATTACGCCGCTTGTTTTATGTAGCACTGACTAGGGCAGAACTGCAATTACAGATTTCATTTAGTCGTTTCAAAAACGATGGTAAGCCCCTAGAGCCCACCATGTTCCTTGCAGAAATCTTGGAACAGCATAGTTTGGGTATTCAACCAATTGCATTATCACAGGATGTATTGAGTGAGTTTGCTTTATTAGATTTTGAAGCCGAATTGGCCCCCGAAATTGCCAAAATGGAAGCGGATTTTGTGAGCAGGATGTTGGAGAAATTTGTGATGAACGTAACGGCACTAAATAACTATTTAAAATGTCCTTTGCAATTCTATTACCAAAACCTGGTGCGTGTTCCTTCTGGAAAATCTGAAGCCACTGAATTTGGTTCTGCGGTTCACTATGCGTTGGAGAAGCTGTTTAGCAAAATGCAGGAGCAGGAAAAATTTCCTGAACTCCGAGTATTCATAGATGATTTTGAATGGTATATGCATAGACATAGAGAAAATTTTACCAAGGAAGAATTCAATAGAAGAATGGAACAGGGGCAAATAGTGTTGACTGACTATTACCAACAATATTTGAATAGCTGGAATAAAGTAGTAGCTGTAGAAAGAAGCATCCGCAATGTGGTAGTAGAGGGTGTTCCCTTAAAAGGAAAGCTTGACAAACTTGAATTTGATGGCAGCAATGTAAACGTAGTGGATTATAAAACTGGGGATGTAGAAAAAGCGCGTAAAAAATTGATGCCGCCCGATGACAAAGAACCCAATGGCGGGGACTATTGGCGCCAGGCAGTGTTTTATAAAATCTTGGTAGATCATTATGACCAGAAGAACTGGAAAGTAGTGAGTACGGAATTTGATTTTATTGAACCCGATAAGAAAAAGCAATTTAAAAAAGAGAAGATTGTCATTAGTCCCGCAGACATCACCACCGTTACCCAACAGATTAAAACGGTATGGAAAAAAATTCAGGATCGGGAATTATATACTGGTTGTGGCAAATCAGAATGTCATTGGTGCAATTTTGTCAAAGAAAATGATATGGCCATAGCACTCCATGAATTGACCGAACCAGACGATGAAACAATCGAATAATTAACTTTTTACTCTATGACCATCGGCCTGAAAAGGCCCGATGGTTGTTATATTTGCAGCTATGATAACATGGAACTTGAAAAATAAGGGAATAGCACTACTGATCTTAGTTGGTCAAATGCTGCTTTTTTCCTGCGCCAATATCATTCCTCCTGGTGGGGGTCCCAGAGACACTATCGCCCCAAGGCTAATCATGGCCAATCCAAAAGACTCTTCCAAAAATGTGATCTCTCAAAATATTACCCTCACGTTTGATGAGTATGTTGAACTGCAAGGTGTGAATGAAAACTTAGTCATTCAACCCTATCCCAAGAACACGCCACTGGTAGATTACAAGCTACGCAACGTAACGGTTAAACTAAAAGACAGCTTAGAAAAAAACACTACTTATGCCATCAATTTTGGCAATAGTATCAAAGACGTGAATGAGGGAAATTTGGCCAAAGAATTGACCTATGTATTTTCAACAGGCAATCAAATTGACGGCAATCAATATCAGGGATCGGTGATATTAGCTGAAAGCGGAAAAACAGATAGTACCTTAATTGTGGTACTCCATAATATTTTGGAAGACAGTTCTATTAAAAAGAACAGACCCAGGTATATGACCAAGCTAGATGGCAAGGGTAATTTTCGTTTCAAATACTTGCCAGATGGGCGTTTCAATGTATTTGTATTACCCAATGATTTTACCAAAAAATATGATGATAGCACCAAGACTTTTGCTTTCTTAGATGCTCCAATACTCATTAGTGGCAGTTCAAGAACGGATACGCTTTATGCTTTTCAAGAATACAAAAAGATTGATAAATCTAATACTAGTTCTAATAACAATACTGCCAAATTAAATGAGCGAAAATCAGAAGACAAGCGCTTAAAATACACGGCTAGTTTAGACAATGGACAACAAGACTTACTAAATCCCTTGGTCCTGACTTTTAATAGAAAAATCAAACAATGGGATAGTAGCAAGATTCGATTATTGGATACCCTATACCAACCCATCACTGGCTTCAAGGTGGTGATGGATAGTACCCAAACCAAGTTTAGTATCCAGTATCCCTGGAAGGAGAAAACCAGTTTTAGAATCATTATTGCCAAAGATGCTTTCAGCGATACGGCTGGTGTGAATTTACCCAAGGCAGATAGTGCCCGATTTGTGACCAAGCGAGAAGCTGAATATGGAAGTTTCAGATTGCGTTTCACCAATTTGGATCTTTCAAAACACCCCGTCTTACAATTGATTCAAGAAAACAAGATTGTGGAATCTATTGTCCTAACCAGTCCAGATTACAGTAGGAAACGGTTTCGTCCAGGAGAATATGAACTCCGAATTTTGTTAGACCAGAACCAAAATGGGGTTTGGGATCCAGGAAGCTATTTGAAGAAGCGCCAACCAGAATTGGTTCGTTCCTATACCAAAAAAATGACCATTAGAGCAGACCGAGATACCGATTTGCGTTACGCCTTCTAATCAAACAAAATCGCCTTAATATGTAATAAAATCGTTAGGTTGAGCGTTAGATTTCAGTAAATTGGCTAATTAATGGATGAAGTAACCGTAAAAACCAGATTTAGGAATAGTCTTAGGGCTATAAACACTTTTATTTTTAGTGTGGTGGTATTTCTGTTTTGGGTGCTGGTAAATAAAGTTGCCACTTCAGACTTGGTATTGGTGGGGGTGATTTTAGAATTACTTTGGATGCCCATGTGTCTTTCTTTAATCTTTATTCCGGCTATCTCCTTTTTGGCCTGGAAAAAGGAACAATACCATGCTCATTCTTTGCATTTATATGCTATCATCATGGTCATTATTACCATTCTTTGGGTAATGATTAGAAATTTATAAGTCCCTCCCCAAGAGATTTTACAGAAGAATGGGCATAAAAAATGCCTTTCACAAACCCAAAACAACCTTTTACAAACTGGGTCTTGAATTCCTAAGAATTTCAAACAATTATGTTTAATTTATTGTTTGTTAAAAAGTCAGTTTAGAAACCAGCCCCGGTTACTAATGATATAAAAATGTTCCCCACATGAACGATCATTACCATATTGAGGGTCATAGTCGTGAGGATTTGATTCTCATGCTCAACGCCTATCAGAAAGCCACTGATGAAAATATCTTTTGTTCCATCACTGACAAGGCTGGTAAGATTATTTATGCCAACCAGAAATTTTGTGATATTTCTAGGTATAGCATGGCAGAATTATTGGGGCAAACCCATAACCTAGTCAATGCCAGCTACCATCCCGAATCCTTTTTTAAAGAAATGTGGGAGACCATTGAATCAGGCAGTGTTTGGAAGGGCGAAGTAAAGAATAGGGCTAAGGACGGTTCTTATTATTGGTTAGACTCTGTGATTATTCCTATTAAAGATGCAGATGGAACTATTCATCAATACTTTTCTTTACGTACCCTGATAAGCGATAAAAAAGCTGCAGAAGAAGCCAAGAATCAACGAATTCATGAAATACAAGAGCTTTTACATATACTTTCTCATGAAGTAAGACAACCCGTGGCAAATATTCTAGGCATCAGCAAAATCTTTGAAAAATACCTAGATCAACCTGAAGAACTGATTAAACTGCTCTATTTTATCAAACAATCTGCCGAATCCTTGGATGCTTTTACCCGAAAATTGACTTTATATGTACACGAATTGGGTGTAAATGAGCGTAAATAAGGCATTTGGTTCCAGATTTTCTAGATTTAGCTTTCTTTTTCAAGTAATAAGAATATTTTTGTACTCTCGTGAAAAAGCTATTGGTCACCATATTAGCCCTTGTTTATCTTGGCTCTTCTACGGGAGCTGTGATGCATTTGCACTATTGCATGGGCAAATTGGCTGAAACCAGTTTCAGTAAAAACAACAATCCAACCTGCGGAAAATGCGGGATGAAAGCCTCTCAGAAAAAAGGGGGATGTTGTAAAGACGAAAGCAAGTTTGTCAAAAACGAACAGGACCAAAAAGCAAGTCTCACCCATTTTGAATTTCAACAACAGGCAATAGCTATTTTGCCTTCTTCTATTTGCAGGGTACCGAAGGCAAAACTTAGTAATCAATTGCTGATTGCTTACGCGCCTAACGCCCCACCTGATTTACACGCTCCCCCAGTTTACCTGCGTGTTTGCAGTTTCTTAATTTAGTATTTACCGCTTATTGGCAGCCTAACAAATTAGTTGGGCTATTGGCATTTCCTGTCTTTTATTTTTCATTATAAATTTTTACAACATGAAACAGTTCAGATTGATGCTGGTCATTGCTACCAGTTTTTTGGCCACTAGTATGATGGCTCAAGACAAAAAAACTCCACAAGAAAGCAAACAAGCACCTGCCGCTAGTTATGTCTGCCCCATGCACGCCGATGTTACTGCTAGTAAAGCTGGAAAATGCAGCAAATGCGGTATGGCATTAAAAGAAGTAAAAGTTACAAAAGCATCTTTTGTTTGCCCTATGCACGCAGATGTTAGTTCTGACAAAGCAGGTAAATGTAGTAAGTGCGGCATGGCTTTGAAAGAAGTAAAAGCCCATCGTTAATCGGCCTAGGCCACATTGCAATCCTTATGGTTCAGAAACTGATTGAACTAGCACTGCGCAATAGACTCATAGTGCTCCTTATATCGGGTCTACTTTTTGCTTGGGGCATTTATGCTGTCAAGCAGAACCCCATTGACGCTATTCCTGACTTAAGTGAAAACCAAGTAATCGTTTTCACAGAGTGGATGGGAAGAAGCCCACAAGTAATAGAAGACCAAGTCACATATCCCTTGGTAAGTAATTTACAAGGGATTCCAAAAATTAAAAATATTAGGGGCTCTTCCATGTTTGGGATGAGTTTTGTGTATTTGATTTTTGAAGACAATACCGATATCTATTGGGCAAGAACAAGGGTCATGGAGCGTTTGAATTTTGCGCAACGCTTATTACCCCAAGGTGTAAGCCCTAGTTTGGGTCCCGATGGCACTGGGGTGGGTCATGTTTTCTGGTATCATTTGGATGCACCCAAAATGGACCTGGGAGAACAACGGGCTTTGCAGGACTGGTATGTAAAACTAGCCCTGCAAACCGTTCCAGGTGTGGCAGAAGTTGCTTCATTTGGCGGTTTTGAAAAACAGTACCAACTAGTCATTGATCCAGTAAAACTCCAGTACTACAATGTTTCCTTGATGGATGTGATGAACAAGGTAAAGGCTAATAACAATGACGTAGGTGGTAGAAAATTTGAAATGGCCGATATGGCTTATATCATTCGTGGATTGGGCTATATTAAGAGTAAGGAAGACGTAGAAAATATAGCATTGGCCAATTATAACGGCATCCCCGTAAGGGTTAAAGACATTGGCTCTGTGCAAATGGGTGGAGAGCTCAGACTGGGCATATTTGATTTGGACGGAAAGGGAGAAGTGGTTGGAGGTATTGTTGTAATGCGTTACAATGAAAATGCGAATAAAGTCATTGATGCGGTAAAAGCAAAAATGAAAGAAGTAGAAAAGGGATTACCAGAAGGTGTTCATTTTAAAACTTCTTATGACCGAAGTACTTTGATTCAAGAAGCTATTGAATCTGTTAAGGGAACACTCATAGAAGAAATGATTGCTGTATCCATTATTGTACTCATCTTTTTATTTCATTGGCGCAGTGCTTTAATTATCTTAATTCAATTGCCCATTTCAGTTACAGCGGGTTTCATTTTTCTTGAAATGTTTGGTATCTCTTCAAATATAATGTCATTAACAGGTATTGCTCTTGCAATAGGTGTAGTAGTTGATGATGGTATTGTAATGGTTGAAAATGCTTACCGGCATTTGAGTGAAGCGCAAACCGAAAAGATCAAATCATCTAAAAAATCAGCGCTATGAGTAATTGGTTTAACAGACAAAAAGATCCGTTGACAGCAGAAGAAAGAAATGCTATTATTGAAAGGTCGTCTAAACAAGTAGGTCCTGGTGTTTTTTATTCTACTATTATTGTAGTTACTTCATTCCTTCCTGTCTTTCTTTTAACAGGTATGGAGGGTAAACTTTTTCACCCATTAGCTTGGACAAAAACATTTATTCTTTTAATTGATGCTTTACTAGCAATCACATTAGCACCTGTTTTAATTTCCTTTTTCCTAAAAGGTAGATTGAAACCAGAGAGTGCCAACCCTATTTCAAAAACATTAGAAAGAATATATACACCAATTTTAAAATGGTGTTTGAAATGGCGTAAATCTGTCATTTTTGTAAATATCATTGCATTAGTAACTGGCATTATTATGATGACCCATCTTGGTTCTGAATTTATGCCACCATTAGATGAAGGCTCTTTATTATTTATGCCGGTAACACTGCCTGATGTTTCTAATTCAGAAGCAAAGCGTTTACTGCAAGTACAAGATAAAATCATAAGTTCTGTTCCAGAAGTATCGCATGTTTTGGGAAAGGCTGGAAGGGCAAATACTGCTACTGATAATTCTCCAATAAGCATGATAGAAACCGTCATTTTGCTAAAACCGCAATCTGAATGGAGAAAAGGTATAACAAAGGATGGTATCATTAATGAACTGAATTCAAAATTGCAAATACCTGGTGTTACCAATGGATGGACGCAACCAATTATCAACCGGATCAATATGCTTTCAACAGGTATCCGTACCGATGTAGGTTTAAAAGTATACGGTCAAAACCTTGATAGCATATATGCTTTTGCTCAAACAATAAAAAAACAATTAGAAGGGATTAATGGTGTGAAAGATTTGTATGTTGAACCAATTACGGGAGGAAAATATATTGACATATCAATAAAACGGGAAGAAATAGGGCGTTATGGTTTGAGTGTTGATGATGTAAATGCTATTATAGAAAGTGCTTTAGGAGGCATGAAACTAACCACAACCATAGAAGGTCGTCAGCGTTTTTCCGTAAATGCAAGATATGGTCAGGATTTTCGTAACAATTTAGAATCCTTAAAAAGAATTCAGGTACAAACAATGAATTTTGGGCCTGTGCCATTGGATGCTGTAGCAAATATTTCACTAAGCGATGGGCCTCCAATGATTAATTCGGAGAATGCTATGCTGAGAGGAACAGTATTGTTTAATGTAAGAGAGAGGGATTTAGGTAGTACTGTGAAAGAAGCACAGGAAAAACTAAACCAAATGATTACCAAACTACCCAAAGGATATTTCCTAGAATGGAGTGGTCAATGGGAAAACCAAATAAGAGCTAACCGCACTTTAACAATGATTTTGCCCATTGTGATTCTCATCATATTCATGGTGCTATATTTCACTTATCATTCATTAAAAGAAGCAATTGTTACTATGATTACTGTTCCTTTTGCTTTGATTGGTGGTGTGTTCATGGTGTATTTCTATGGTATAAACTTATCAGTTGCCGTAGCCGTTGGCTTTATTGCACTTTTTGGAATGGCAATTGAAACCGCCATGTTAATGACTATTTACCTAAATGAAGCAATGAATAATATGGTTGCAAAACATGGTAATTCTAAAGAAACACTTAACCCTGCTATTATTAGAGAATTTGTTATTGAAGGTTCTGCAAAAAGGTTACGACCAAAATTGATGACAGTTTCTGTAGGCCTCTTTGGTCTTATCCCTATACTATGGGCAACTGGGGTTGGTAGCGATATTATGAGACCAATTACCATTCCATTAATAGGAGGCACCATCTCATCCACCATTTATGTATTGCTGATTACACCCGTAATATTTGAAATGATTAAGGAAAGAGAATTAAAACGTAAAGGTAAAATTGAATTGATAGATGTTACAGAATAAACTACTCCCAACATTGTTTGCATTAATGGTTGCTTTTAGCTGTCATTCCCAAACGCTAAAGCTCAATAATATTATTGATAGCATCAGAGCTTCACATCCTTTAGTCAAGATGTATGATAATGAAATACGCTCTATGGATGAAGCTGCAAATGGTGCAAGGAGTTGGATGCCACCACAACTAGGCTTTGGTCAGTTTATGACACCCTATGATGTGCGTCTTTGGCATAGGGAAAGAGATATTCCAGGAATGGGATTTGTTATGGTTTCTGGGGAACAGATGATTCCCAATTCAAAAAAACTGGATGCAGATGAACGTTATATGAAAGCCATGTCTTCAGTAGAAAAAGAAAAGAAAAAAGCATCACTGAATGAACTGATTAGCGATGCAAAACAGTTTTACTATGAATGGATTATCCTAAAAAAGAAAATTGGGATTCTTGCAGAGAATGAAAAGATTCTTGATTTTATGATTAAAAATGCTGAAATACGTTATAAAAACGGGTTAGAAAAAATCAGTTCTTATTATAAAGCAAAAGCGGCTTTAGGCGATGTCAAAAACATGCAACTCATGTTTGAGAACGACATCCATGAAAAAAGAATCAGACTAAATGCATTAATGGATAGAAATGCACTTACCAATTTTGATATTGATACGTCTTACGCACTAAGAGACTATTCAGACATTGTATTTGATAGTACCCTTTTTTTTACAAATCGAAGTGATTTAAAATCACTTGATCAGGAAATAAATCTTACCCTATTAAAACAGGAATCTGAAAAAGCAGCATTAAAACCACAATTTGGAATACGATATGATAATATGATTGGCTTTGGCGGGCAGCCTATGCAGTATACTTTAATGGGAATGGTGAAAATTCCAATGGCAAAATGGTCATCAAAAATGAACAAGGCAAATATTGAAAGTCTCAAATGGAAAACCTATGCAATTCAATCACAAAAAGAAATGATGGCAAACGAATATAGTGGCATGGCATATGGCATGAGAAATGAACTTCAATTAAAGAAAAAGCAATTAAAACTCTATGAAGAAAATATAATTCCTGCATTGAAAAATAATTACAAAACAATGCAATTAGGTTATGAACAAAATACAGAAGAATTATTTATGCTCTATGACGCATGGGAGAGACTTAATATGAAACAACTTGAATACATAGAAATAATTAACCAATCACTTCGTATACAAGTAACGATTGAAAGAATTATTGAAAAAGAATAATCTAATAATATGAAAAGAAGATCATTTTTGAAGATGTCTGGTCTTAGCCTTGGTTCGGCAATGACATGTGGTTCTACAATTGGATTTATAGCCACATCAGGTTGTAAAAAAGATTTTCGCATGGGTTTAATTACAGAATCTGTTCCAGTTACAGAAGGTGATTTCTCAAAATTACTTTCTTATCCAAATCAGGCAGGGGCAAATTTTACAATAGCGGCACAGTCAACATCAGTTGATCTGAAAGGTGTTAACATTCCTGTTTTAGGCTATCAACCCAAGAGTTTATTGGGTCCCTCATTCAAAATAAACAGAGGAGAAACAGTTAATATATTACT
>Ga0209480_10001748_pt1 | contig 15544 bp, 18 predicted proteins | sample JI61114C2DNA_FD_187501 | JGI IMG/M metagenome (GOLD analysis project Ga0209480, IMG submission 187501) | Wastewater effluent complex algal communities from Wisconsin, to seasonally profile nutrient transformation and Carbon sequestration -... | ecosystem: Engineered > WWTP > Effluent > Algae...
CGATAACAATGCTGACCCAAGCAATATTCTTGAAGAGAAGAACGTCAAGGCATTACTGGTCAAAGCGATTGAGCGCTTGCCGGAGCGCGAGAAATTGATGATGGCGCTCTATTACGAGCAGGAACTGAATTTGCGTGAAATCGGTGAGGTCATGGGGGTGACCGAATCGCGCGTTTGTCAGTTGCACACCCAGGCTATTGCTCGTTTGCGTAGCCAGTTTACCGGTGAGCTCCCCGCCGCCAAGCAACGGCGCAAGGAGAAGTCTGTTGGATAAAATCAGCTTGGCCGGCTTGGCTATTGGCTTGGTCGCGATTATTGGCGGGCAGATACTTGAGGGTGGCCATATCGGCTCGCTGGTTCAACCGACGGCCTTGCTTATTGTCTGTGGCGGTACGCTAGGTGCCGTATTGTTGCAAAGTCCACTCCATATTTTTACGCGTGGCGTAAAAATGGCGAAGTGGGTGTGGGTGCCACCCGTCATCGAGCAGAAACGTCAAATCGAGCAAATACTGGCCTGGAGTCAACTTTCCCGCCGCGAGGGTTTGCTTGCTCTGGAAAACTATATTCCTGCCCTCAAGGATGATTTCACCAGAAAGGGCTTGCAGTTACTTGTCGACGGGGCAGACCCGGAGCGGATACGTGAGCTGCTGGAGGTTGAGATAAATACCTATGAAGAGGAATGGCGTCAGTCAGCAAAGATATGGGATGCGGCGGGGGGATACTCGCCAACGATCGGGATTATTGGTGCCGTGATGGGCTTGATTCACGTGATGGAAAACCTTTCCGATCCGACCAAACTGGGTGCTGGTATCGCCGTTGCGTTTGTGGCGACAATTTATGGTGTCGGCTTGGCTAACCTGGTTTTCTTGCCGATTGCCGGCAAGCTCAAGTACTACATCACCCGGATGGTGGCTTCCAAGGAGATGTTGATCGATGGCCTGGTGGGTATCGCTCTCGGCGACAACCCGCGCATCATTGAAGGTCGCCTCAGGGGCTACTTGCTCTAATGGCTCGCAAGCGGCGTCAGGAGGAGCACGAGAACCACGAACGCTGGCTCGTCTCATACGCTGATTTTATTACCTTGCTATTCGCCTTCTTTGTGGTGATGTACGCCGTCTCATCAGTGAATGAAGGCAAGTACAAGGTGCTCTCCGACTCTTTGACCAATGCTTTCTCGAATACGAGCGGCAAGGCTGGAGGGCAGCCGATCAACGTCATTCAGGGGGCTCCGCCGCTTTCCCCGCGCCCGGTCGCAAAGATGGAGCGCTTGCCCGAGCCGAAAAAAAATGAAGGGAAAAAACTCGAACAGCGGCAAAAAATGAAAAATGTCGCTGGCGATATCATGGAGGCGTTACAGCCATTGGTCGCCCAAGGTAAGGTCAGGCTGCTCGAAACCAGCCGTGGGGTTACCATTGAAATTAATGACAGTATTTTGTTTCCAGCTGGCCAAGCTAAGCTTCAGCCAGCCTCAATCAACGCGATGCGGGCGATTGCCTCGGTATTGGCTGAGTCAGACTTTCCGATCACCATCGAGGGTCATACCGACAACGTCCCAATATCGACACCTCAATTCCCCTCAAACTGGGAACTGTCAGCCATGCGAGCGACGACGGTGCTACGTTTGTTTAACGATGGTGGTGTCGGGGCGGAGCGACTGACGGCTATTGGGTATGGTGAAACGCGTCCGTTGGAAACCAACACCACATTGGAAGGTAAAGCGCGGAATCGTCGCGTCAGTATTCTGATCGATTCCAATCGTCCGGAAGAGCCTACCGAGATCCAGCCAGGGCAAGTCAGCAATGCCCCGGTTTCGACACCCTGATCGGCGTTTAGGCCGAATCGACGATACGGCTACCGCTGACTTGAGCGGCCTGGCCGTTACTGCCATAAAGAGTGTGTTGCTCTGCCTGACGAGTCAGAATAACGAGCGCCTCAGAAGTTTGCTGTAAATGCATACCCACGAGTTGTGCATTGATTTCATGAAGCTGCTTGGCCTCTTGAGCCAAATTTAGCAATTTTTCCCAGTTGACCGCAGCAGTCTGATCGTTGGGGTTATTTGCAAGCCAGACGGCCATTGCCGCCCGGGTTTTTTCGTCGCCGACAATACCTAAGGCGGCGCGTCGTTCTGCTTCGAGCGAATTAAGTTGTTCGACAAGATCAATTTTTGCCGCGCTTATTTCTGGCAACGCCGGTGCGTCGGCGCATTTGAGCGCGTTCTGCTCATCTTTCAATAACGCAACAAAACGCGAAATCAGTGCAATTTCACGTTCTGTAATCGCTGCGATCTCAGACATCAGGCTTCGCGTTTGCTGTTGCTATTAACCAGGTCGCGTGCAGACTCAATTAGGCGGTCGGCGATGGCTTCCGGATTAATCTTGAAGCGCCCCTCGGAAATGGCTTGCTTGATTTCCAGGATGCGCGCTGTATTTACCGGCATATTTTCGCTGGCTTTCAAACTGCCAGATAACTGGCTGAGACTCACAGCATCTTGCGCCCCAGTTTTGGGTGCGGCCTGAGCCGTCGCAGCTCGCGGCGTTGCGACTGGTGTTGTCGGCTTGTATGCGCTATCGATTTTCATGATGACCTTCTTAAACTTTATAACTCAATCCGGTTAACGACAGTCCAAGACAAAACTTTAGCCTTAAAACGAAATTTCTACACTACCGTCAGCTTGGGCGGCGCCGCTAACTGTTTGCCCGGAGCTCATACGAATTTGGGCGATTTGACCAACAGCGGCATTGTTGAGGGCTTTACCCTCGCCGCTGACAGCAAACCCCGGGCCCTTTGAAATAACCCGAACCGTCTGGCCTTGGCGAATGACCAGTGGCGCGAGCAACTGGTCGCTGCGTAATGGTTGCCCGGCACCCATTGAGTTGCGTAGCGTCTTGCCAATGGCGTTGGCAGGGTCGGTGATGATCCCCGCCGGCAGACTGGAGATGTCACCGGAAAGTGTTGTCAGGTCGGTGGCCTGCACGGCTTGTCCTGCGGCAAGTGAGCGGGCGGTGGTGACGTAATTGCCGGTGACGGCAATTTGTGCCGGTACCAGCACGCTCCAGATGTTGGGCCCGAGGCAGCGAACCCCGATGTAGGTTTTGCCGCTGAGACGCGTACCGGGCGGTGAAAAAGCCTCTAGAGCTGTACATGCAGGCAGGCGATTGGTATCGAGTTTGCCCATCGTGATCGTTACTTTGCCCGGTAGCCCCTGAGTTTGAAGGCGAACGTAACGTTCGGCAGTATCCAGAACCATCTCCGTTTCGGCTGAAAAAAGCCGGGAAGAGAGCATTAAGGCCAGAGTGAGCAGTAAGAGGCGAGCAAGCATGCTGCCATTTTGCCTGATCGTTACTTGATGAGGCCAAATATCAACGTTGGCTCGGTCGATTCAAGGAATTAACTGCTTGGTAACAATTGTTGATCGATGGCATGGACTATGCTTTTGTCGATGTAAATCTTAGGAGCATTTGATGGCAAGCATTGAGCAAAGTCTTTCAGTTTTCAGTCAGGCACTGAATCTGCGTACTCAGCGTCATCAGGTCTTGGCATCCAACATTGCCAACGCGGATACGCCGAACTACAAGGCCCGTGACTTTGGCTTTGAGACAGCCATGCAGAATGCCATGAGCGGACGCAGTGACGTTGGCCGAGTCGATATGGCAAGAACGTCGGTTGGGCATATTGCAAGATCTGGAGCGGGAGGCTCTGCCGATTTTAAATATCGCAGCGAAACACAATCGGCAGTGGATGGGAACACGGTAGACATGGATGTCGAGCGCGCCCAGATCACCGAGAACGCGATGCAATACCAGATTCTCACTCAATTGATCAGCAACAAATTCCAAGGCATCCGCAGTGCGCTTGCCTCGACAAACGGCTAAGGACGGATCATGAGCCTGCTCAATGTCTTTCATATTTCATCAAGCGCAATGACGGCGCAGTCGATGCGACTTAATACCGTGGCCTCCAATCTGGCCAATGCGGATAGCGTCATTTCCTCGGATGGCAAGCCATACCGCGCCAAACAGGTGGTTTTTGAGGCGACACCGATGGGTAACGACGGCGAGTTAAGCAAAGGCGTTCGTGTTCGCCAGGTTGTTGAGGATGCCTCGCCACCGCGCATGGTCTATGACCCCAAAAATCCAGCGGCTGATGAAAAGGGTTATGTCGCTTTCCCCAACGTCAATGTAGTCGATGAAATGACCAACATGATTTCCGCCTCGCGTTCCTATCAGACCAACGTCGAAGTTATGAATACCGCCAAGACCATGATGCTGCGTACCTTGCAGATCGGTCAGGGCTAATGGAGAGATGAAAAATGGCTACTAGTAATGTAACAAGTGCGACCAATCCCAGTGCGGCACTTTTTTCTTCGGCAACGGATAGCACTGCTAAAAAGGCTACGGCGGCTGAAGACATGGAATCCCGGTTTTTGACGCTGCTCATGACACAGTTGAAAAATCAGGATCCTTTAAATCCGACCGACGCCAACCAGATGACCGCGCAACTCTCCCAGATCAGTACGGTCAGCGGTATCGAAAAACTGAATGCCAGTATGGACAAATTGCTGGCTAGTTATTCCAGTACCCAAAACATGCAGGCGGCAGCAATGATCGGCAAAACGGTATTAACTGCCGGCAATGGCCTTGAGTTAGGTGCTGAAGGCGCCATTGGCGGTATCAATCTTGAGGCGGCAGCCGAAAGAGTGACCGTCACGATCAAGGATGCCAGCGGCAAGGTGGTGCAGACCCAGGAACTGGGCCGGCAGGCGGCTGGGGTGATGAATTTTGTGTGGGATGGTAAATCGGATGCTGAGGCAACCTTGCCTGCCGGTAATTACACATTTGCCGTGGAAGCCAGCAATGGCAGTGATCCAGTGAAAACGACGGCACTGGCAACTGGCATGGTAAGTGCTATTACTTTGACAACAGATGGTGTGTCGTTGCAGCTGGCTAATAATAAGTCAGTGGCCTACAGCGATATTTTACAGATCATGAATTAAGGAGATTCATCATGGGATTTCAACAGGGTTTAAGCGGTCTTGGCGCCTCTTCTCGTGCGCTTGATGTGATCTCCAGTAACGTGGCCAATTCAGGAACGGTAGGTTTTAAGGCGAGTTCAGCCGTTTTTGCAGATACTTTTGCCTCCGCAATGGGGGGCGGTGTTTCCAATTTGCAGGTTGGCATGGGTGGCAACACGCTGGCTGTTCGTCAGTCATTTACGCAGGGAGCAACGACGTCGACTAACAACCCACTGGATATGGCAATTGGTGGCAATGGCTTCTTTGTAATCGAGCGAACCAACGGTACACCAGCGTATTCGCGAAATGGTCAATTCGATCTTGACAAGGATGGCTACATTGTTAATCCATTGGGTGAGCGCTTGCAGGGTTACCAAACAATTAATGGTAACGAAGTGTCGTTTCAAGGCAGCACCACGCCACGAGCTATTCAGGTTCCGCCACAAGGTATCGGAGCCACCGCTACATCCGGTTCAGTAACTGTTCGTGGCAACCTTGACTCAGATCTTTCAGTACCAGATAAAGCCTTTGTGCCTGACGCTGATCCAGCTGTCGTATCTTCTCATGCTGCAGATACCTACAGCTTTACTACGTCGGCTACGGTTTATGACAGTCTTGGTGGGGAGCATACACTCAGTATGTATTTTGTTAAGGCGGGTACGGCAGCAACAGCCACTACACCGGCTGTTCCAACTGCGGGTGCGTGGGACGTGTATCTTGAATTCGATGGCAACGGGTTGCCGGCCGGTTCCTCGCCAATAGCGACTACTAAGAGCCCCCTCACATTCGGCCTTGATGCTAAGTATGCGAGTGGCTCCCCTATTGCGGTGAGTGTGCAAAGTGCCGTAATGGGTGGCAAGGCAAAGGATCTCGCGTTCAACCTTGATCTTAGTAGCTTCAGCCAGAACAGTTCATCGTCGGCTGTTCTGGAGATTAGCCAGAATGGTTCTCCCCCAGGTGAGTTGGCCAGCGTTACAGTGAGTACGAGCGGGATTGTGCAGGGGCGATACACGAATGGTGAAACAAGGGATCTAGGTCAGGTCATCCTTGCTACTTTCCGCAACCCGAATGGTTTAGTTTCGCTCGGAGATAACCTTTGGGCTGAAACGATCGATTCTGGTCAGGCAGCAATTGCTGGTCCGGGGGACGGGCTAAACGGCACGATTGGCTCTGGCCGAGTCGAAGAGTCCAACGTCGATATGAGTGCGGAACTGGTAAACATGATCATTCAACAGCGTAATTATCAGGCGAATGCTCAGTCAATCAAGACGCAGGATCAGATCCTGCAGACGCTGATTAATCTTCGCTAATTGATCTAGCCGCGAACTGACATGGACCGTCTGATCTATACCGCAATGACCGGAGCCAAGCATGTTTTCATGCAGCAGGCCGGTACGGCGAATAACCTGGCCAACGCCAGCACCATAGGCTTCAAGGCACAGGAGCATCGTTTCCGGGCGGTGCCGGTGCTTGGCGAAGGCATGCCGACGCGGGCTTTCGTTGTCGATGCGTCAGTCAGCGATGTGATGGATCAGGGGCCGTTGATGTTCAGCGGCCGGAATCTTGATGTGGCGTTGAGTGGTAAGGGTTGGCTAGCGGTTCAGTTGCCGGATGGTAGCGAGGCATATACACGAGCAGGCAGCCTGGATGTCGGCGTCACTGGGCTGTTGCAAACCAAAGCAGGCAATCCGGTCATGGGTGATGGCGGGCCGATCAACATTCCACCCGATAACACGATAGAGATTTCACCCGATGGCACGATTTCCGTGGTGCCAACATTCGGCACACCAAACAATGCCAACGCGATTGGTCGGCTCAAGCTGGTTAATCCGCCTGAGGCTGATTTGGTGCGTGGGGCGGATGGCTTGTTTCGCCTTCGCAGTGGCCAGCCCGCGCCAGCAGATCAAAGTGTCCAGGTTTCCTCGGGAGCGCTTGAAGGCAGTAACGTCAATGTGGCTGATGCCATGGTCAATTTGATCAGTCTTTCCCGGCAGTTCGAGATGCAGATCAAGATGCTGCAGACCGCCGACACCAACGCCCAGCGTGCTGACCAGCTGCTGTCAATGACTTCCTGATAGGACCCGAATCATGATCCGTTCCCTGTGGGTTGCCCGTACCGGGCTTGATGCCCAGCAGACCCAGCTTGACGTTATTTCCAATAACCTGGCCAACGTCAGTACCAATGGGTTCAAGCGCTCACGAGCAGTTTTTGAAGATTTGCTTTATCAGACCCTGCGCCAGCCCGGTGCTCAGTCTTCCCAGCAGACGCAGATCCCGGCAGGCTTGCAACTCGGCAGTGGCGTCCGGCCGATATCGACGGCGTCCATCTTCACACAAGGCAATCTCCAGAAAACTGACAATGCGCTGGATTTGGCGGCGCAAGGCAACGGCTTTTTCCAGGTGTTGCTCCCTGACGGGACTTTGGCTTACACCCGCGATGGTTCTTTCCAGAAAGACAATCAGGGGCAAATCGTAACTTCAAATGGTTACCCCTTGCAGCCGGCGATTACGATTCCGGCTACGGCTTTGAGTGTGACCGTTGGTACTGATGGTACCGTTTCTATCACTGAGGCTGGCTCGGCGGCGACGACACAAATCGGCAGTATTCAGCTAGCAACCTTCATTAATCCCGGTGGTTTGCAACGAGCCGGGCAGAATTTGTTTCTTGAAACTGCCGCCAGCGGCACACCGACCCCGAATACGCCTGGAACAAATGGCGCCGGTATCGTCAATCAAGGTTATGTCGAAACCTCCAATGTCAATGTGGCAGAAGAGTTGGTGACCATGATTCAGACCCAGCGGGCTTATGAATTGAATTCCAAAGTCATTTCGACGTCGGATGCCATGCTTGGTCGCCTGACTCAACTTTGAGGTGAAATTATGAGGCCCCTCATGCTGCTTGCTGTGTCGGTGGTCGCCGGTTGTATGACCGTGCCGCCGACTAATGTGCACCAACCCATGACCGCACGCCCAGCGCCCCGTTTCGAGGCTAGTGCAGGTAATGGGGCCATTTATCAGGCCGGTACGGGGCGTCCGCTGTTTGAAGATCGTCGGGCGCGTTACGTCGGCGATACGATCACGGTCAACATCACCGAGAGTACTACCGCTTCAGCCAAATCAAACAACAAGGTTGATAAGTCAAACAACCAACAGGCATCGGTGAGTGCCCTGAGTGGTTTGCCGGGTAAAGGCTTGCTTGGCCTGAATTTGGGTGCGACCAGCTCCACGGCGTTCAGTGGCAAGGGTGAAGCTGCCAATAACAATGTGTTCACCGGCAATATTACGGTGACGGTGATTGATGTGATGCCAAACGGCAATTTGCTGGTTTCTGGTGAAAAGCAGTTGGCAATCGGTCAAGAGCAAGAGTTTGTGCGTATTTCCGGCGTGATCAACCCAAGCTTTGTCGATGCCTTCAATACGATTGCTTCGTCGAAAGTTGCCGACGCCCGGATCGAGTACAAATCGGCCGGACAAATCAGTGAAGCCCAGATTATGGGCTGGATGGCACGATTCTTCCTTAATGTCTTGCCATTCTAGAGATTTCTCGTAAAGGCAGGTCATGAACACGAAAAGCGGCAAATGGTTCCGGCAAGCGGCAATAGTCACCGCCTGCATCTTGCCGTTCTGGAGCCATTCGGCGTTTGCCGAGCGGATCAAGGATCTGGCCAGCATTCAAGGGGTGCGTAGTAACCAGTTGATTGGTTACGGTATTGTCGCCGGGCTCGACAATACGGGCGATCAGACAACCCAGACGCCTTTCACCACTCAAGCGATCGGAAATATGTTGTCGCAGATGGGGGTTAACCTGACGCAGGAACAAGCCCTCAAGCTGCAATTGAAGAACGTTGCAGCAGTGATGATCACTACCAGTTTGCCGCCTTTTGCCAAGCCTGGCCAGCCGATTGATGTGACGGTGTCCTCTCTGGGTAACGCCAAAAGTCTGCGTGGCGGCACTTTGTTGATGACCCAGCTCAAGGGCGCAGATGGGCAGGTTTATGCGGTGGCTCAGGGGAATGTGCTGGTCGGTGGTGTGGGTGCGTCTTCGGGGGGCTCGAAGGTTACGGTCAACCACCTTTCTGCCGGCAGAATCCCCGGTGGCGCGACTGTCGAGCGAGCTGTTACCACCGCTGTCGGGCAAGGCGGCTATGTTTATTACGAGTTGGCCGAATCTGATTTTGCGACTGCCCAGAATGTCGTGGACGCGATTAACAAAAATATGGCGCCGGGAACAGCGCAGGCGGTTGACGGCCGACGAATTGCCGTACGTGCGCCGGAAGATATGGATGCCCGTGTGGCTTTCATGGGCCGAATTGATAATCTGGAAGTAAAGCGTGTGGCCGGTATGGCCAAGGTGATCATCAATCCGCGTACTGGTTCCGTGGTGATGACGCAGAAAGTGACGCTGGAGTCCTGCGCTGTCGCTCATGGCAGTCTGTCGGTGGTGGTTGATGCGGCGCAGCCTCTGGAGGGGCTGGGAGCCGAGATCCAGGTCAAACAGGACAACGGTAGCCTGATGAATGTGAAGGCGGGGGCCAATCTGGCTGATGTGGTCAAGGCATTGAATGCGCTTGGGGCTAACCCGCTGGATCTGTTGGCGATCTTGCAGGCGATGAAAGCCGCCGGCGCCTTGCGCGCTGATCTTGAAGTTATCTGACGCGCCGCGATGACCATCAAAATTCAGGATTTTCCGAACCGAGCGGCTTTCGATGTCAAGGCGGCTCAGGACTTGCGCACCCAATTCTCAAAAAATCCGCAGGAAGGCCTCAAGGCAGCCGCGCAGCAGTTTGAAACACTGTTTTTGCAAATGGTGATGAAGAGCATGCGCGACGCGGTGCCGCAGGATGGCTTGTTCAACAGCGATCAATCGCGGTTTTATACCGGCATGCTGGATCAGCAAATGGCGCAGAATCTGGCGACCAGTGGCAAAGGTGTTGGTTTTGCACGATTGATTGAGCAGCAGTTGGGCCGAAATATACCCGGCGCCGAAGCGCTATCCGCACCGGCCGAGGCGGCAAACGCTGCCGGCAATGCTTTGCCGCTCAACGCATCAGATGGTCGTCATCTCAATTACAAGACCGTGCTCGGTAGCCTGCCAACTTCTGCAGCCTACGCTGTGCCGATTGGCGCCACGGCTGGCACTGCCAACACAGAGGCATCGGCTACTTCGAAAGAGTTTGTAAATCGGGTATGGCCGCATGCCGTCGAAGTGTCACGGTCAACCGGCATTCCGCCGCAATTTCTGGTTGCTCATTCCGCGCTTGAAAGCGGCTGGGGAAAGAGCGAAATCCGCCGGGCGGACGGTTCTTCCAGCCACAATCTTTTCGGCATCAAGGCAGGGAAAAACTGGACGGGTCCGACCGTGGAGGCGACGACGACCGAATACGTCAATGGTCAGCCGCAGCAAGTGGTTGAGCGGTTTCGCGCCTACGCCTCCTATGAAGAGTCTTTCCGAGACTACGCCAACCTGCTGCGCAACAATTCACGTTACAGCGCGGTCATCGGCTCCCAGAATGGCACAGAGTTTGCTAAAGGATTGCAACAGGCAGGTTATGCCACGGATCCGATGTATGCAGACAAACTCTCGCGCATCATCAATGGCCCAACCCTGCGCCAGGCACTGATCGGTTGATCTCCGCCTAAACTTTCCGGCGATTTAGCCGTAAACCTCTCAGAGGTGAATGAAATGAGCTCAGGATTATTAAGTATTGGTGTTAGCGGTCTGGCAGCAGCCCAACTGGGATTGCTGACGACGGAACACAATGTGACTAACGCCAGTACACCGGGTTACACCCGCCAGCGTACGGTGCAGACTTCTCTGGTAGGAATACAGACCGGAGGTGGCACCGTGGGGCAGGGCACCGATGTGGTCACCATCGAGCGCATGTACGACAAATATCTCAGTGCGCAGGTCAATTCATCACAGACAAAACTCAGCGAAACAGATGCTTACTACGCACAGATTTCGCAAATTGATAACCTGATGGCCGACCCTGCCGCAGGTTTGTCACCGGCGCTGCAGGAGTTCTTCAAGGGCGTTCAGGACGTTGCCGCCAATCCGTCACTGCTGTCATCGCGTCAAGCGATGATCTCGTCTGCAGAAACACTGGTTTCCCGTTTTCAGTCCCTGGATATGCGTCTCGACGAATTAAATAATGAGGTTAACGGCAGAATTGAGGATAACGTCGGCCTCATTAACTCTTACGCCAAGCAAATTGCCGAACTGAATCAACGCATTGTTATTGCCGAGTCGTCCTATGGCCAACCGGCGAATGACATGCTCGACCAACGCGGTCAGTTGATTAATGAGCTGAACAAACTGATCAAAGTGACCACCCCGTCGAGTACCAATAGCGGCCTTAATGTTTTTATTGGTAGCGGCCAGCCTCTGGTAATCGGTACGCAGACAATGGAGATGACTGCCACCCCTTCAACGGCAGATGCCAGCAGAATGGTTATCGGCATAAAGACAAGTGCAGCGGGCGCCAGTGTCGAATTGCCAGACAGTTTGGTTATTGGTGGCGAGTTAGGCGGCTTGGTCAAATTTAGAAATGAAGTGTTGGGAAGCACAACCAACGAACTCGGTCGTCTCGCGGCATCAATGGCGCTGACCTTCAATGCGCAACAAGCTTTGGGTCAGGATTTATTGGGTAGGGCAGGGACCGAAACAGGCTTTGAGACGGAGTTTTTCTCAATGGCGGCGCTGAAGCCGACTGTAATCGCGAATACGAGTAACACGGGAACAAAGACTATTTCAGTCTCCTTCGCAGACCCGAGCTTTGGTGGAACTGATGGAAATTTTTATACCAATCTTACGACGAGTGACTACCTGCTTACTAAAACAGGGGCAGGCTATACGTTAACCCGCCTGGACGACAATGAACAATGGTCAGGTGCTGATATTCCAGCGCTTTCAGGGTTGGTCAGTAGCGAAGGACTATCGATTTCACTTTCATCGACCGGGGCTGCTCATGTTGCTGGAGATAGTTTTTTAATCCAGCCGACTCGCAATGCAGCTGAAAATCTTGCGGTCAACGCAGTAATTGCCGCAGATCCCAGGACCATTGCGGCAGCATTGCCTTTTAGAACAACCTCTACTGCTAGCAATACCGGTTCGGGGGCGATTTCCGCCGGAACGGGGGCTCAGGGTTTCAATCTCAGTTCTTTAGCTACTCCGATTACTTTTACGTTTGTTTCTGGCTCGCCAAATACACTGACTTATGCTGGGGGGGCATCCGGGTCTGTCAATTACACGTCAGGCATGACCATTTCTGTTTCCGGCATGAGTTTCGTAATGACCGGCGTTCCAAACAATGGCGATTCCTTTAAGCTCGAACGCAATACCGCAGCAACGACCGATGGTCGCAACGCCCTAGCATTAGGCAAACTGCAAACTCAGAACACTGTTGCAGGTGGTAGTGCGACGTTCCAGACGGCTTTCGCTCAAACTGTGGCAGATATTGGTATCAAAACACGCGAATTACGTGTTGTTGGTGCGGCACAAGAGAGCGCGTTGAACCAGGCACAAATATCGCGGGATACCCTATCCGGGGTCAACCTCGATGAAGAGGCCGCCAACATGATTCGCTATCAGCAGGCCTATCAGGCATCAGCCAAGATCCTCGATATAGGTTCGCAACTGTTCGATACGCTGCTGCAGTTAGGTTGAGGGGATTATCGTGAGAATTAGTACCGCACAAATTTTTGACTCCGGTAGCCGTGGTATCGGTCGCAATCAGGTTGATCTTTATAAGTTGCAAAATCAGCTATCGTCAGGGCGTAAAAATTTGACGCCAGCTGACGACCCTGTTGCTGCGGCGCAAGCCTTAGTGCTGACTCAATCGAAAGAGGTCTCGGCTCAGTTTATAAAGAATCAGGGCGATGCTCGAGGAAAATTGAGTGTTGTCGAAACCCAGGTAGGCGCGGTTGGTGATCTGTTGCAAAACGTCCGTGAAAAGCTCGTTCAAGCGGGTAATACCACGCTAAGTAATAGTGATCGTTCTTACATCGCCAAGGAGCTCGAGGCGCGCTTTTCTGAATTGCTGGGTATCGCCAACGCGCAGGATGGCACGGGTAGTTACCTGTTTTCAGGCTACCAGGGAGCTCTGAAGCCTTTCTCGGTTGATCAGTCTGGCGCCCAATATGCTGGCGACGATGGAAAAAGACTATTGCAGGTCGACGGGTCTCGCCAAATGGCAACTAATGTCTCTGGTAATGAGCTTTTCCAGAATATACGTAATGGCAACGGGACTTTTGTTACTTCGACTAATGGAAACGGCACCGGGATTAACAAGGGAACCGGCGTAATCGATCAGGGAAGCGTGACGAATCCGGCTGATTGGAATGCTAACCATCCTTCAAAAATTGAAATTCGCTTCAGTGTGGTGGCAGGTGTAACAACATATTCACTTTATAAGGATTCTGATGTAGTGCCATTCTCTTCCGGCAACAACTTTGTTTCCGGGGATCCCATAGCGCTGGAAGATGGGTCTACCAACTATGGTGCTTCGGTTGCAATTGAGGGGCAGCCACTTCATGATGACAGCTTCGTCGTGAAGCCAAGCACCAATGAAAGCATCTTTACTACCCTACGTAGTGCGATCAATACGCTCAATAAAGGGGTTGGTAGCGTCGCATCTGGAAATAGCACAACCCAGTATGTCAATGATTTCGCAGGTCAGTTGCAGCAAATCGATCAAGCCTTAGAAAACGTCAATAAAATACGGTCGACCGTAGGATCCAACTTGCTAGAGTTGGAATCGTTGGGAAACTCAGGGGAGGATCTTCAACTCCAGTACGCCTCATCACTTTCAGCTCTTCAGGATCTGGATTACGCTAAAGCAATCAGTGAGATGGCCCAAAAGCAGTTGCAACTTGAGGCTGCGCAATTGTCGTTCAAGCAGATTAGTCAGCTTAGCTTGTTCAGTATTTTATGAAGCGTCTTGCCCTACTGATTGCGGCCGGGTTCGTGCTGTCAGCTTGGAGCGCTGCGGCTCGAACCGAATCGACGGTGGCCAGTGTTTTGCTAGCAATAGGGGCCATCTATCTCGTTTACGACCCGCTGGCGCCGAATTGGGAAATTGAGGAGTCCCGACTCAACGATGATACCTATCGGTTTTCGCTAAAAATGAAGCGATACCATACGGGTGGTGCGGGTGAGTCGATACAGATTCTCAAACGCCGCGCGAGCAAAATTCAGTACGAGCAGGGTTTTTCTGGATACCAGATTCTTGAATACACTGAAGGTATTGAGTCGCAAACCATTGGTGCGCGCCGCATGGCTGAGGGAACCATCAAACTGGTTCAGCGTCAGCAGGCCGACTCGTTTCTTCAAAACGAGCGTTATTAGCCACCTGGCACGGCAAAGCCGAGCATTGCACTCATGGCGAATTCGAAAATCGCCTGAAGTGGCGTGGCGAGGTAGTTCATGCTGATGGCAATGGCAACAAACCCACCGAGTAGCGTGAGCGGGAACCCAAGAGCGAAGATGTTCAATTGAGGCGCGGCGCGGGTTAGTACAGCAAGCGCTACGTTGGTGATCATCAATGCGACGACGACGGGTAGTGCCAGCAAAAGGCCGGCTGAAAATATCTTCGATCCAAGTTCCGCCAAATTTAGCCAGGAAGCCGAGCCAAGCGGGGTAGTGCCGACCGGCATGGCCGAGAAGCTTTGGGCCAGCGTCGCAAAGTAAAGCAAATGACCGTTCATCGACAGGAACAGTAGCAGGGCGATGAGGCCATAGAACTCTGCAATAACCGGGGTTTGAGATGAACTCAGCGGATCATAAAATGTGGCAAAGCCAAGGCCCATCTGAGCGCCAATAAATTCGCCTGCCAAGTCGAAAGCTGCAAATACGATGCGTGCAGCGAACCCCATGCCAATACCGATCAGCATTTGCTGCAGCATTATCCATAGGCCTGTCAGTGAAGCAGGTTGAACACTGGGCATGTTCGGCAGGCTGGGGGCGATGGCTACCGTAATCGCAATCCCGAGGATCAAGCGGGTGCGTCGTGGAATGCCTGCGGTGCTCCACAGCGGGGCTGCTGCGATAAAAGCCAGGATGCGAGCCAGCGGGAATATAAAGGCCGCAATCCAGGCATCGATCTGCACGGAGTCGATGCTGATCATGCTCAGCCGATCAGTTGCGGAATGCTGCCAAACAGGCGCTGAATGTAGTCGATCAGATACTGAAGCATCCAGGGCCCGAGCAATATGAGTACAACAAACATTGCCACCAGCTTGGGAACGAACTGCAGGGTTGATTCGTTAATCTGAGTGGCTGCTTGAAAGATGCTGACAATCAGGCCAACGGCTAGCGCCGTAATTAATGTTGGAGCCGCAATCAGCAACGTAACCTCAATTGCCTGCCGCCCAATTTCCATGACGGTTCCCGGTGTCATCGCGTAAAACTCTGGACCAACGAGCCGATCACCAAATGCCAGCCATCGACGAGTACAAAAAGCATCAACTTGAAGGGCAATGCAACCATTACGGGTGACATCATCATCATGCCCATCGACATGAGCATGCTGGCTA
>Ga0209480_10001750_pt1 | contig 15542 bp, 10 predicted proteins | sample JI61114C2DNA_FD_187501 | JGI IMG/M metagenome (GOLD analysis project Ga0209480, IMG submission 187501) | Wastewater effluent complex algal communities from Wisconsin, to seasonally profile nutrient transformation and Carbon sequestration -... | ecosystem: Engineered > WWTP > Effluent > Algae...
GCTTCAGGAGCAATTGATCAGACTGCCGGCACTATCAATTTAACAGTGCCTATGGGTACCGATGTAACCGCTTTAACCCCTTCTATAGATTTTACCGGGCAGTATGTTGATCCAGCATCAGGAATTGCTCAAAATTTCACATCTCCGGTGGTTTATACCAGCTATTCACCGGTTACTTTTGAGCCAAAAACATACACTGTAACGGTAACTCAAAATGTTGGTATTGAAAGTATCAACCTGTCAGAAATACAGGTTTATCCTAACCCGACATCTGACGTTTTGACTGTTGAAATCGGGGCGCCTACAGACATGCAGGTTTCTATTGGAATTAAAGACCTGGAAGGTCGTAACATACAGGAAATCAACGAGTTATGCTATGTGGGAAAAAATATTTTTGCTTTTGATTTGAGGTCAGTTGCAAACGGATTATATTTGCTTCAAATAAGTTCAAAGGATAAAACAACAATACTTAAGATAGAGGTTTCCAAATAACATTTTGCCATTGGAAACCTGTTTTGGTTAACCCGTTTCGGTTTAAAATCCGTAACGGGTTTTTTTATGCTTTGAATTTTCAATTTAATTTCATCAAAAATATTTCCACTGCTTATTTTTCTGATTTAGTATCCTTATAAGAAGTCGTTTTTTAAAAATTCGAAAATTTTATTGCCCTTCAATGTTCACCTTAAAAACTTTAGGGCAAAAAAAATCCGGCTCTTTTGAACCGGATTGTTATAAGTAGTATATTTTTAAAAACGCTCAAGCTTGCTAAAATGGAAATCGCTTTCAATATTGGCATTCTCATCACTGTCGCTGCCATGAACTGCATTCTCTCCAATGCTGGATGCATATTTTTTTCTGATAGTGCCTTCCTCAGCTTTTGACGGGTCTGTTGCACCAATTAATTTTCTGAAGTCTTCTACTGCATTATCTTTTTCAAGAATAGCTGCAACAATAGGACCTGAACTCATAAAGTCAACAAGCTCACCATAAAAAGGTCTTTCTTTATGCACGGCATAAAATTCACCTGCTTTCTCTTTACTTAACTTAGTATATTTCATGGCAATGATTCTGAAGCCTGCTTCATTAATCATTTGTAAGATTCCGCCGATGGAATTTTTTCGAACTGCATCGGGTTTAATCATAGTTAATGTTCTATTTCCTGACATATTATAGTATTTTCGGGCGCAAAGATAGGAATTAACTCTCTCCATTTTTAAAAAATCTAAAAAATGGTGACCTTAGCAGTAAATTTAACATGAAAGACCTCGGACTCCTCTTTAATTATTTGAAGCAACCGCGCAGGATTGTGTTGCTTACTCATGTGCGTCCGGATGGTGATGCAGTTGGTTCGGCATTAGCCCTTAAATCCTATTTCGAAATCAAAGGCCATATAGCAGATGTTATTGTTCCTGATGATTTCCCTGATTTTTTGAATTGGATGTTTCAAAGTGAAAAGGCATTTAATCACCAAAAAAATCCTAAAACATGTTTCGCTGTTTTGGCCAGGGCAGAAGTCATTTTTTTCCTCGACTTCAATGCTTTAAAAAGAATTGAAAATTTAGGGGAAGATGTGAAAAAACTGAACAGGCCTTATGTGAGTGTAATGATTGATCATCATCGTGAACCTGATTATTTTACTGACTATATGTTATGGAACGATAAAGCAAGTTCCACAGCCGAATTGGTTTACGATTTTATTCATATGGCCGGTGATGCCGATTTGATAAATACGGAAATGGCTGCTTGTATTTATGCAGGTATGGCATTAGATACCGGTATTTTTCAATTCAGCAATACTACTTCACGTGTGCATGAAATAGCGGCGCATTTAATGCAAAAAGGAATTAATATTGAACAAATTCACAACAACGTTTATAACCAATATGGTGAAAACAGAATGCGTTTTGTCGGATTTTTGTTAGCAGAAAAAATGGTAGTAGTTGCCGAACACCGCGCAGCTTACATGAGTATCACCATGGCTGAGGCAGAAAAATATAAATTGAATAATGGCGATAAAGAAGGCATTGTGAACCTGCCCTTAGCCATGCGTGATGTAGATATGGCGGTGCTTTTTACTGAAGATAGAGATAAAATTAAAATATCGTTCAGGTCAAAGGGTGACGTAAATGTTGAATTTTTGGCACGAAATTTCTTTAATGGAGGTGGACATAGGAATGCTTCAGGTGGTTCTTCCAAATTATCGTTGGAAGATACCGTGAAACGATTTGTAGAAGTGCTACCGGAGTTTACGCAACAACAAAACAATTGATTTACATAAAAACAGTGATTCGAAATGAAAAAAACAAGTTTATTTTTATTGATGATTATGTTTGTTCAGGCATTAGCGTTTGGACAAAGCGACAAAAAGAAATACAAACATTTACCTGATGGATTGTATGCAGAAATGCAAACTAGCAAAGGCAATATTTTGTTATTTCTTGAATTTCAAAAAGCACCATTAACCGTTGCTAATTTCGTAGGCCTTGCAGAAGGCAAAATTGAAAATGCAGCAAAACCATTAGGTAAACCATTTTTCGATAGTCTGATTTTTCACCGCGTAATTGCTGATTTTATGATTCAGGGTGGTGATCCGAAAAAAAATGGAACAGGTGGTCCCGGTTATGCATTTAAAGATGAATTCCATAGTGACCTCAAACATACCGGTCCCGGAATATTATCAATGGCAAACTCGGGTAAGTTTACGAATGGCAGTCAGTTTTTTATAACGCATAAAGAAACACCATGGCTGGATAATAAACATGCTGTATTTGGACATGTTGTAGAAGGGCAGGATGTGGTTAATGCAATTGCGCAAGGCGACATGATTGTTCATGTAAAAATTATCAGAAAAGGTAAAGCCGTAAAAAAATATGACCCGGCAGCTGTCTTCAAAGAATTTGAAACAAAAGGAGATGTTAAAAGAAGTTCAAAATAAAAAAAGGGCGTAAGCCCTTTTTTTTATGTAGTAATTTAATTGTTGTATTTATAACACTACTTCAAAATAATAAACCTGATTGGTTTCAGCATTTCTATCCTCAAGCGTCATTTCATTATTGGTAAGCGTCAAAATATTAAACACCCGCGATTGAAATTCATCGCTTAATGTCAGAATACTTGCTTTATCACTGAAAATATAAATGCCGGTAATACTAACTGGTGTTGCACCTAAATTATAAGTCTCGGTATAATCAGATGTATCTGTAAATGTAATATTGTAATTGAGATAAGTAGAAGTGAATAACGGCGTTTGATCATATCCATCAATTTCAAACTTATATACGGACCATGATCTGCTAATATGATCAGTTGCCTGATCAACTCGAATATCTTCGCAGGAAGATGCCAGGCCAACCAAAAACACAATCATAAATATTTTCCGCATATTAATTCCCATCATATCAAATTAATGTTGCCACCGATGCTTCTGTTGGCAGTGAAGTTTTTTTAATACTTCCCCAACCACCTGCAACATTCACAAAATTATCAAATCCTTTTTCTTTTAAAATAGAGGCTGCCATCATACTGCGATATCCAGCGGCACAATGTACAATATATTTTTTAGTATTATCCAATTCACCTGCACGCTCATCAATTTCACTCAACTGTATGTTGATGGCATTAACCACATGCTCTGTATCAAATTCACTTGGTTTACGCACATCTAACACGACATAGTCAGAATTGTTGTAAAACTGACTCATTTGCTCTGCCTGAATGGTAGTAACCGTATCGATTTCTTCACCTTTGTTAAGCCAATTTTCAATACCACCCTCTAAGTAGCCGATTACCTGTTCGTAACCAACACGTGCCAACCGGATAATTGATTCTTCTTCTTTACCTTGCTCAGTAACCAAAACAAGCGGTAGATGAATATCCACCAATGTACCAACCCAAACGGCAAACATGCCATTTAATCCAATATTTAAAGAGCCAGGAACAAATCCTTTTTCAAAATTATCTGCTACTCGTGTATCTAAAATAATAGCGCCGTTTTCAACTTCAGCTTTAAATGCTGCTACACTTAATGCTTTAGTATTTTTGGCTATTACTTCATCAATGCTGGTATATCCATTTTTATTAATACGTGCATCCTCAAAAAAGTAGGGTGGAGGTTGCGTTAAGCCATCAGTTACAGCGGCAATAAATGCTTCGCGTGTCATTTCCTGCAATGCATAATTGGTTTGTTTCTGAATACCTATTGTGGAAAATGTTTCTTTCCCCATACTTTTTCCGCAAGCACTTCCTGGTCCATGAGCAGGGTAAACAATAACATCGTCGGCTAAAGGTTTTATTTTTTCATTTAATGAATCATACATTTTTGAAGCCAATGCTTCTTTAGTCATCAAACCATCTAATAAATCAGGGCGACCAACATCACCAACAAATAAAGTATCACCAGTAAAAATGCAATGCTCTTTTCCTTGTTCGTCAATCAATAAATAACAAGTTGATTCCAATGTATGACCTGGAGTATGTAATACGCGAATTTTTATTTTGCCAATATTAAATTCCTGTCCATCAGTTGCATTTATAACAGTGTAAGCAGTATTTGCTTCAGGACCATAAATAATAGCAGCACCTGATTTTTTTGCTAAATCAAGATGACCGGAAATAAAATCAGCATGAAAATGTGTTTCAAAAACATATTTAATTGTAGCATTTCTGCTCGCTGCTTTTTCTAAATAAGGTTCCGGTTCACGCAACGGATCTATTACAGCGGCAACACCATCACTTTCTATGTAATAGGCAGCCTCTGCAAGGCAATTCGTGTATAGTTGTTCTATGTGCATGTTGTGGGTTATTTACAATAAATAACGATTAATTAAATTTCACGGTCCGTATCAAATCCTTCCAAATAATCTGCTACACGTTTAAGGAAACTACCGCCTAACATACCATCAACAACACGATGGTCGTAACTCATACTCATAAACATCATATGACGAATGGCAATTACATCGCCGTGAACAGTTTCCAATACAACCGGTTTTTTCTTAATTGCACCAACAGCTAAAATGGCTACCTGTGGTTGATTAATAATTGGTGTTCCCATCAAACTTCCAAATGAACCAACATTGGTTAATGTAAATGTTCCATCTTGAATTTCATCAGGTTTTAATTTATTAATTCTTGCGCGAGTAGCATAATCATTTACTGCTGCAGTTAAACCTACTAAATTCATGCGGTCTGCATTTTTAATTACCGGAACAATTAAATTTCCTGTAGGTAATGCAGCTGCCATGCCAATATTGATATCTTTTTTATAAATCAAATTATATCCGTCCACAGAAATATTGATTCCTGGAAAATCTTTAATTGCTTTTGCAATAGCTTCAATAAAAATAGGAGTGAAGGTTATTTTTTGACCTTCGCGTTTTTCAAATTTAGGTTTAATTTTATTTCTCCATTCCACAATCGGCGTCATATCAACTTCAACATAAGAAGTTACATGTGGCGAAGTTTTTTTACTCATAACCATATGGTCGGCAATAAGTTTGCGCATACGATCCATCTCCACAATTTCATTGTTGCCATTGGATGAAACTGACTGAACAACAGGTGAAGATTTTTCTTGAACAACCGGAGCTTGTGTAACCGGTTTTTCAACCTGAACAGTTTGTTGAGTAGTTACATTACCTCTGTTTTGGAGATAATTTAAAATATCAGACTTCGTAACGCGGTCGTCTTTGCCGGTGCCTGGAATTCGTTCCAGTTCCGACATTGAAATACCTTCTTCACGGGCAATATTTAATACTAAAGGAGAATAAAAACGATCGCCTGCAATTACCGGTGTAGCTTCAACTTTGGTTTCAACAACAACTTGTTTAGGTGCCTCGGTTTTCACTTCCTGTTTAACCGGCGTTTCAATTACTGCGGCTCCGCTTCCATTTCCTGCTCCGTCGATAATGGCAATAGCCTTACCAATTTGAACCACATCACCTTCTTTAAAAAGAATGCTGGTAATTTTTCCTGCAAAGGGGGAAGGAACTTCGCTGTCCACCTTATCGGTTGCAATTTCTAATACGGCTTCATCTAATTCAACAGAATCACCTTCTTTTTTAAGCCATTTTAAGATGGTGGCTTCCATAATACTTTCGCCCAATTTGGGCATAATCAGTTCTTTTTGCGACATGTTTTTCTACTTGCTGTTGTTAGCTAACTATTTCGAAACATGAAGGTCGGGATTCAACAAGTCCGCTCCTCAGGTTTAATTTTCGCAAAAATACTGTCTTTATTATGCTTTAACAAGGTATTCCGTCAACAGTATGCGTAATTCATGTAAAGAAAACATGCATGCATATTCGATATTCACCTCACGGTTCTTGTTGAAAAAATGTTTTTTCACCCGTTTTTCCGTTTTTGAGCCCACTGCGATGAACACTGTTCCTACGTCTTCTGCCTTGCCATCTGTTGTTGGGCCTGCATTTCCGGTTATGGCAATGCCAAAATCAGTGCCCATAGCGGACAAAATGCCGTCTAACATTTCCATGGCAGTTTCCTCACTAACAGGGGTGTATTTGTCGAGTGTAGTTGTGGAAACTTTTAGTAGTTGTTCTTTAACGGAACGGTGGTAGGCTACTATAGTACCCCTGAAATAATCCGAACTACCCGGAATTAGTGTGATTTTATGGGCTACTTTACCACCTGTAATGCTTTCTGCAGTAGCTAAAGTTGCATTCAATGCTTTTAACTGATTACCAATATGTTGTTCAAGCGGGATAGGCTCTTCAGCATAAATACCCGCCCCTAAAATTGCTCTCATTTGATTGGTAATAGCAGTTAAGTCCTGTTCAAGCTGATTTTCATCATTTCCACGGGCAGTTAATCGCAACTTTACCACAGCCGGAGTTGGTAAATAAGCTAAAGTGATATGTTCCGGTAAAATTGCTTCCAAAGGCTCAAGTTTATTAGCCAAAAAACTCTCACTTATCCCACTAGTCATAAAATATTTATTTACTATAGCAGGGAAATTAAACCGCTTCAAAATTTTAGGTAAAACCTGATTGGTCATTAAACCTTTCATTTCAAAGGGCACACCCGGCATACACGCAATAACAGTATTATCTTTTTCGAACCACATTCCCTGGGCTGTTCCAAGTGGGTTATCCAGAATGGTACAATTATCCGGATACATGGCCTGGTCGCGATTATTTTCAGTAAAAGGAATATTACGTTTTTCAAATGCAGCCTTTAACCTTGCATAAATTTCAGGATGAAATACAAGTTCACTATTAAAATAGGTGCATATTGTTTTTTTAGTGATGTCATCTTTTGTTGGTCCTAATCCGCCGGTTATTAAAATGATATCTACGTTACTTACGAAGTGATTAAGCGTTGCTAAAATATGGGCTGCATTGTCACTTATAGACACAACTTCATAAATGTCGATACCAATTGGTTGAATTTGCGTAGAAATCCAGCTGGCATTGGTGTTTACAGTTGTTCCGTTTAATATTTCATCTCCAATAGATATGATAACAGCCTTCATTTTTTGTTTTTTGTAAAAATACAATCTGCTTAAGAATATTTACCTCCCGACAACTAATTTACTTTTAAAGCAGAATGATTAACAGAATAATTTTTTATTTTTCAGCATTCGTGGTAAGGACAATTGCGTTTAATAAAGTTAAAATTCTTATAACCTAAGTTGAGGAGGTTGAGTATTCCCTGACATTTTTACTTTAAGATTTAACACGTGTAACCAAACTCTTGAATCAAAAAAATTTTTAACTTGGAGCCAAATTCAAGTATTATGTTTAGAAATTTTTTGCTTGGCTTGCTCACTGTAGGCCTTTTTACCGGATCCACCTGTGACCCCAAAATAATGGAAGATGTGTTAAACTCAGTGTTAGAAACAACCATCACAGAACAGGAAGTTGCCAGCGGTTTGATGGAGGCGCTAGTTCAGGGTGCTACCAATGGTTCTGATCTACTATCGAAAGTGAATGGGTATTTAGGTAACCCACAGGTGAAAATCCCTTTCCCAACGGAGGCACAAAAAATTGAGTCAACTTTACGGGACTTAGGTATGAACAAGATGTGTGATGATGTAATCAACTCGTTGAACCGTGCTGCCGAAAACGCAGCAATTGAGGCTAAGCCCATTTTAATTAATAGTATTCGTTCCATGACGATTACAGATGCAATGGATATATTATTTGGGGCTAACGATGCTGCAACTGAATATTTGAAAAAAACAACCACTACACAATTAACAGATAAATTTTCTCCCATAATTGAAAGCTCACTCAATAAAGTTGGTGCAACCAAATACTGGACAGATGCAGTCAATTACTACAATAAAATACCTTTGGTAGCTGACCTAAACCCCGATTTGGAAGCTTACGTAACTGCAAAGGCATTAGAAGGCCTGTTTTATATGGTTGAGCAGGAAGAATTAAAAATTCGTCAGGATCCGGCAGCCCGTGCTGCTGAAATCGTTCAAAAGGTGTTTGGGTATTACGATACCAATAAATAAGGTATGGAGAATGTGTTGAAAACCTAGCCAGAAGTGTTAAACCTTGAAAAAAATTGCATAAAACAGCTATAACTATTTAAAAAGTGCCTTATGTTTGTTGTTTAGAGATAATTAACATAAATTTTACAATTTTTTTGATAATTAACCTAAAAGTCAATTCTATTCATTCAAAACCAAATCTATGAAAAAATTAGCCGCTTTGATGCTGCTGATTCCTTTTTGTTTGGTATCTGTTGCCTTTGCGCAAAGCAGAACTATAACAGGAACAATCACGTCAGCTACAGACAATGAGCCCTTACCGGGGGCAACAGTACTGGTGAAGGGGACTACAACAGGTACAATTACCGATTTAGATGGTAAGTATGTATTGGTAGTGCCTCAGGACAAAGATGTTTTAGTGTACACTTTCTTAGGCTTTAAAATGCACGAGGAAACCATTGGTAACAGAAATGTTATTAACGTAGGCCTCGAGGAAGACGTTTTAGGTCTTGAAACAGTGGTTGTAACCGCTTTGGGTATTCCTAAAGAAAAACTTTCGTTGGGTATTTCAACCCAGGAAGTAGGTGGTGACCGCATTTCCAGCTCAGGTGAAGAGAACTTCATTGAAGGTCTTTCTGCTAAAGCAGCCGGTGTTCAGGTTGTTGGCGCTGCCGGAACTCCCGGAGCTTCATCAAAAATCATTATTCGTGGACCTTCAACTTTTACTAACGAAAATCAACCTTTAGTGGTAATTGATGGTGTGCCTATTGATAACTCAACAAACAATACTGTTGCGGGTGACTATCCATTTAATGCTACATTAAATGGTGTAAGTAACTCAAATCGTGCTATCGACGTTAACCCTGATGATATTGAAAGTATCAACATCCTTAAAGGACCTGCTGCGGCAGCTCTTTACGGATCACGTGCGGGTTCAGGTGCTATCATTATCACAACTAAACGTGGTAACAAAGCAGGCGACAAAGCGGTACATATTAACTTCTCTTCTTCTTTAGAAGTGAATCAGGTAAGTAATTTACCTAAACAACAAATGTTATATGCTCAAGGAACCGGTGGTGGTAAAATTAATAACCAAGGTGAACTTGAACCGGAAGGTAACTTTATTGAAGCTGATCCGGGTCCTGACCAATTGTGGAATACTCCTGATGATGGTTCAGCAGGTACAGCAAGTAGCTGGGGTCCTCTTACTTCTGGTTTAGGCTTAACAGCAATTGATAACCCTGCAGAGTTTTTCCAAACTGGTATGACATACAATAATAACCTCGCTATCAGCGGTGGTACCGACAGAGGGTCATTACGCCTTTCTATAGGTAATACACAAGATAACGGTGTTATTCCAAATACTGAATATAACAGAACATCTGTGCGTGTGAATTCTGATATGCGCATTTGGGATAAATTCAGAATTGCTGCTGACGGTAACTATGTAAACAGCGGTGGAACAAGAGCCCAAAATGGTAGTAACCTTTCAGGTGTTATGCTTTCATTAATGCGTACACCAACTAGTTACGACTTAGGTGCAGGTTATGAATTTCCAACAGGTGAAAACAGAAACTATTTCTCTGCGTATGATAACCCATATTGGACAATAAATAACAACCCTTTTACAGATAATGTAAATCGTTTGTTAGGTAATTTCTCAGCAATTTATACTCCTTGGGATTGGGCTACCATCACATACAGAATCGGAACAGATTCTTACACTGATGAGCGCAAACAAATTTATTCAATTGGTTCAAACGACCCTGCGAATGCTCCTGGTGGACAAATCGAAGAAAATACTATTCGTTACAATCAGGTTTATAGCGATTTAATTGCCACAGCTTCTAAAAATTTAACTGAAGATGTTGTTATGAACGTTACTTTAGGTAATAACTTAACTGATATCGACATTAATTATTTATATGCTCGTGGTCGTGATTTAACTATTCCTGATTTTTACAATTTATCGAATGCTGCAGATTTATATGCTAGCCAATCAACTACCAAACAACGCAACGCTGCGTTCTTTGGTGAACTTGGTTTTGAATATCAAAGCATGTTATTCTTAACAGTATCAGGAAGAAATGAATGGTCTTCAACCTATGGCCCTAACCAAGGTTCAGCATTCTTCCCAGCTGTGAGTGGTGCTTTTGTATTCAGCGAAATTTTAAACACTAATGATATTTGGTCATTCGGTAAATTGCGTTTTGCATATGCTCAAGCAGGTATCGAACCACAACCATATAGTGCAAACACTTATTTCATACCACCACTGTATACAGATGGTTTTACAGATGGTTATAGCTTCCCTTATTTAGGTCAGTCAGGTTTTGGTTACAGCCAATTAAATACATTGGGTAATCCTGATTTAAAACCTGAACGTTTAACAGGAACTGAAGCAGGTTTAGAATTAAAATTCTGGAAAGGCCGTATCGATTTAGATATGACCGTTTACCAACAAGAATCATCTGATATATTATTAGTTAAACCAATTGCCTCTACTTCAGGATTTAGTTATGTTTACGATAACGCAGGTGCAATGGTTAACAAAGGAATTGAATTAACATTAAATGCTGATATCATCAAAAAGAAAAACTTAACATGGAATATCGGCGGTAACTTCAGCAAAAACGAAAATGAAGTTACACAGTTAGCTGATGGTGTTGAAGAAATTGAAATTGAAGCAGGTTTCGGTGACCCGGGTGCTTATGTAATTGTTGGTCAGCCTTACGGTTTATTATACGGTTCACAATGGGCTTATAATGAAAATGGCGATTTATTAATTGACGGTGGTTCAGGTTTGCCAATTTTTGATACAGTGAGTGGTGTAATTGGTGATCCATATCCGGATTGGTTAATGAACATCAATACTGCTTTATCTTGGAAAGGTTTAACAGTAAGTGGTTTATTAGATATTAGAAAAGGTGGCGACATCTGGAATGGTACTAATGCCCGTATGAATCGTATTGGTATTTCAGAAGCATCAGGCGAACGCGATCATACTTTCGTAATTGAAGGTGTAATTGAACAAGCTGATGGTTCATATGTAGCCAACGATATCGAAATTGCTCCTGAAGATTATTGGGGTGACTACCTTGGTGACTTCGGTGCATCATCTCAAGCCATTCAAGATGGTGGTTGGGTAAGATTACGTGAAGTAAAATTAGCTTACACTTTCACTTTAGATCCTAAAAATGTAATCAAAGGTTTATCTGTTTCTGCAACAGGTCGTAACTTATGGTTAAAAACTGATTACTTAGGTGTTGACCCTGAAACTAGTTTAACTGGCGCAGGTTCTAATATCTCAGGTTTCGATTGGTTTAACAATCCAGGAACTAAATCTTATTTGTTTAGCGTAAGCGCAGCATTCTAAAACGTAAAAAATTATTAATATGAAAAAGATATTTTTAATATTAACCATGCCGGTAATCCTATTTGGTTCAGGATGTAGCGGTTGGGTTGATGATGTTTCAACATCACCAAACGCACCAACTGAAGTTACCCCGGCTTTGTTGCTAACCGTATCTGAGGTTGCCATGCAATCATTATATACAGGTCAGCTTGCAAGAACCAGTTCAATTTTAGTACAGCATTCAGCTGGTAATGATTTCCAAATGATTGATGTTCGTGATTATAAAATCACTGAACAAAGTAATACCAACGAATGGAAAACATTTTATGCAGATGCTTTAATTAATCAACAAGAATTAATCAACGTTGCCGGCAATGAAAATCCTTATTACAGAGGAATTGCCAAAGTATTAAAATGTATGACCATTGGTTTGGCTACAGATTTTTATGGTGATGTTCCTTATTCACAAGCATTATTAGGACTAGAAGCTACTGAAGCTGCACTTAACCCTGCTTATGATTCTCAGGAAAGTATTATTGCTTCAATTCAGTCAGAATTAGATGGTGCTATTAATGATTTATCTGCACCTGCTACAGCAAATGCATTATTACCTGGGTCAGATGACTTCATTCATAATGGTGATGTTGCTATGTGGATTAAGGCTGCTTATATGTTAAAAGCAAGATATGCTAACCGTTTAAGTCAACGTGACGCAACCGGTTCAGCAAATGATGCATTAGCATTTATTGCATCAGCTGGGTTAGCTTCAAACACTGATAATACCAATGCAATATTTGGTGTTAATGGTAATGAATTAAACCCTTGGGCTTCATTTAACACTACTCGTGCTAACTATATCAAAATGGGTGAATTCTTTATTGATATGTTAGAAACAAGCACTGACCCTCGTTTGCCACTATATGCTACTTTAGATGATGGCGGTGGATATTCAGGTGTGCCTAAAAATAGTGTAGATCCAACAGCTTCTAATACTGGTGAATTATATTCATCAAACGCAAATCCATTACCTCTTTTAACTTATTATGAAATGAAGTTTATTGAGGCAGAAGCTAAATTGCGTTTAGGTGATGCTGCTGGCGCTGCTGCAGCTCATAATGATGCCGTTAAAGCAAATATCCTTGCTACAGTTGGTGCTGCCGATGCTGCTTATGAAGCGGCTAACGCAAGCGAAACTGCAGGAACAATTACTTTAGATAAAATCATGACCCAAAAATATATCGCAATGTTTACTCAATGCGAAGCTTGGGCTGATTATAGAAGAACCGGTTTACCGGCGCTTACGCCTAACCCAGATGCAATTGTTGATGGAATTCCGGTAAGATTCCCAACTTGTATCGATGAACGTTTATACAACTCAAGTGCAGTTGTTATTGGAGATATTTTAGCTCCGGTTTGGTGGGATAATTAATTGACAAATTACCAATACTTAAAAAGGCTGCTATTTTTTAGCAGCCTTTTTTATTTGTATAACAGCATTGCTGAACTGTTATTTTAGTAATAATTGTATTTGATAAAAAGTAGTATTGCGAATATGTAGTAAATATTCACTGACAGTTGCTAAAATAATTCTACTGTAATTTCGATATCTGTGTTTCGCCCTTTATCATCGCTGCAACTTATTTTTATTTTGCCCTCCTCAGGCTCAAAAAATACAGGCGTTTTTACATCTGCTTCAGTTAATAACCGATCATTGATATACCAGAATACTTTTTTTACATCTGATGATACGTTCGCACTTAACATCATTTTTTGTTTATCGAGTTTATCAATTAAATATTCCATATTGTTAATGGGAGAAGTAATAGAAGGCGCGCCATCTGAAAATACGCGCTCGCAATCGGGATTGTGTGCTGGGATTAAAGTAATGGGAATACTTTTCGACTCCATCCAGCTAATAATTTCGGGCGAATAGTTGTTGTAGAGTTTTACTTTATAACCCGACTCCGGTAAACAGGTGGTGCAATAACTGAGCTTTTCATTTTCGGTAACTTTTACTTCTACCAAATGGTCGCAAATTACATTTTTTGATACACCGGGAATAAAATAATCCAACACTACATTATCACAAAAATCGGCAGGGTTTTTACCTGTAACTGAACAAACATATCTGAATTGAATACTTGAAGGCATGGTATTCCATTCCTTGTTGTTTTCTTTTTCAATGGCATTAAATAAATTAAATAACAACGGCGTGGCAACATTTGCTCCGGATAATTCTGGAACACCTTTTCCCGAAAAATTACCCACCCAAACACCAATGGTATAATTATTATTGTAACCAATACTCCAGGCATCTTTTCTGCCATAAGATGTTCCTGTTTTCCATGCAATCAATGGAACATTTTTAGCATTTTGATAAAAGTTAGGTAAATCAGGTCGGGTCAACTGAGTTAAAATTTCATTCACCATAAATGCTGCATTGGGTGAAATTATTTGTGTAGCACTTGTATCATCATCCTCTTGAAGCCACCTGATGTGCGCATATTGTCCTCCATTTGCAAAACTGCTATACAAACGGGTTAATTGCTCCAGTGAAACACCACAACCACCCAATGCTACTGATAATCCCAAATCATTTCTTTTTTGGTCAATACTACTGAAATCGCATTGAATTAATTTATTCAAAAACTTATCTAAACCTAAATCACTTAATGTTTTTACAGCCGGAATATTTAGTGAGTGGGAGAGGGCGTATTCAATGGTGATATTGCCTTTATAATCTTCATCATAATTTTCGGGACTATAACCTGAATAATTTACGGGCACATCGGCAATAATTGATTGAGGAGTTTGTAAGCCTTCATCAAATGCTATAGCATATAATAATGGTTTTAATGTACTTCCCGGAGAACGTATAGCTTGCACACCATCTACCTGACCGCCATCCAAGGTATTAAAAAAATCGCCTGAGCCAACATAAGCCACCACCTGATGTGTGTGATTGTCGATAATAATAGCTGCTCCGTTATGAATATCTAAACCCCACAATTGACGAACATAATCACCAACTTGTTTTTCAGCTTGCATTTGTTGCTCAGCAATTAAATTCGATTTAATGATGGGTTTTCCCGGATATTGATATTTTAATCTTGTAGAAAAATGCCGGGCTAATTTTGGGCCTTCTGTTCTGAATGCATTAAATGGTTCGTTTAACGCATCATCAATAATATCATCGGGAAATAATTGGTCGGACTTAAATCGGTTCAGCCATTTATTTCTTTCGCGAATAATTACATCATTATTTACCCCCGGACGTAATGTGGTTGGTCTGTTCGGGATTATAGAAAGCGCAGTTAATTCTGCTAAGCTTAATACCTCCGGTGTTTTTTCCAAATACAAAACAGATGCTGCTTTAACACCTTCTATATTACCTCCATAAGGCACTAGGTTTAAATACATCTGTAAAATTTCCTCTTTGGAATACAACATGTCGATTTGTAATGCGCGAAACATTTCTACGAATTTGTTTCCATAAGTTCTGTCCTTGGGTTGCAACAAACGGGCAACCTGCATCGTAATTGTAGATGCTCCTGAGGTGCGCGTGCCTGTGGTAATATTATTATACAACGCTCTAACAACTGCTCCGGGATTTACTCCGGGGTGGCGATAAAAATATTTATCCTCTTTATAAATAATAGCAGTTTGCATGGCCGGCGTTATTTCTGATAACTCGGTCATCATTCGCCATTTATCATCACTGGTTAAAAA
>Ga0209480_10001751_pt1 | contig 15535 bp, 15 predicted proteins | sample JI61114C2DNA_FD_187501 | JGI IMG/M metagenome (GOLD analysis project Ga0209480, IMG submission 187501) | Wastewater effluent complex algal communities from Wisconsin, to seasonally profile nutrient transformation and Carbon sequestration -... | ecosystem: Engineered > WWTP > Effluent > Algae...
CTGCTGCTCGAACATCGCAGCCTGTCAAAATTGAAGGGCACCTACACCGACAAGCTGCCGCGCATGGTTAATCAGGTGACCGGAAGAGTGCATACTCACTTCTCCCAAGCCACTGTAGTTACCGGCCGTCTCGCCTCCAGCGACCCCAACCTGCAGAATATTCCAGTGCGTACCGATGAAGGCCGCCGCATTCGCACTGCCTTCATCGCGCCAGCCGATCACTGCATTGTTTCGGCCGACTATTCACAGATTGAACTGCGCATCATGGCGCACCTTTCCAGCGATGCCCGACTACTTGAAGCCTTTGCCCAGGGCGAAGATGTGCACCGCGCAACTGCGGCTGAAATTTTCGGCGTGACGCCGCTCGAAGTCGGCCCGGATCAACGGCGCGTCGCCAAGAGCATCAACTTTGGCCTGATCTACGGCATGAGCGCCTTCGGCCTCGCCCGCCAGCTCGGCCTGGAACGCAGTGCGGCGCAGACTTATATTGATCGCTACTTCGCCCGTTATCCCGGCGTTGCGCTGTACATGGAAGAAACCCGAGAAATGGCCCGGCAAACCGGCTATGTCGAAACAGCCTTCGGCCGCCGCCTGTGGTTTCCGGATATCCGCTCCAGCAACGGCAATCGTCGCCAGGGCGCAGAACGCGCCGCAATCAATGCGCCGATGCAGGGAACCGCAGCCGACCTGATCAAACTGGCGATGATTGCTGTCCAGAACTGGCTGGAAAGCAGCGCCCTGAAGTCACGTCTCGTGCTGCAGGTACACGACGAACTGGTGCTGGAAGTGCCGGACGATGAATTGATGGAAATCCGCATTCAACTACCGCGCTTGATGACTCAGGTTGCAGACCTGAAAGTACCGCTCATTGTTGAGGTGGGTGTTGGGCCGAATTGGGAAGCCGCGCACTGAGGTACCGGCCAGAGTCCGGGCAACCAACATTTTTCTGCACCATGGAGCATGCTGCTTAGGAGTGCTGCGCTGCCCTCCTCACCCATAGAGAGGTCGCAATCGCCACACCAGCCAACATCGACAGCGGTGCCCAAGTCAGAGTTTCAAGCATACCGCGCACCAGATAGTGCGCAGTGAATGAAGCAAGAAAGGCGATAAAAACTACTTGCCCTTTTCCGGGCACTGCATGGCCAGCCAGAAAAGCGCGGATGAAATGAACAAACATCGCCAGGCAAACCATCAAGCCGATACCGCCTAGGCTGAACCACAAATGAAGATAGAAATTGTGCGGCGATGGCGCCTTTTCTTGAAAGATTAGCCAGTGGGGGTGAGCAGCCACAGATTCGGTGAACTGGGTGAAGTAAATATCCTTGCCAAAGCCGGCACCGCGCAGTGGATGCTCCAGCGACATATCGATTGCAGGGCGCCAAGTACCTTCGAGACGACTTGACGTACTAAATCCCTCATTGATTTTTGTCACGACAATTGAATCATCCGGCAGGACTGCATAAGCACCACCGAGGATGGCTGCGCAGGCTACGGGAATGAGCAGCAACTGGCGGAACGACAGAAAGAAAGCAAAATAGAGTGAAGTGGCTGTGGCGAAAGCCAGCCAGGCGCCGCGCGCGCCGGTCGGTAGCAGCAACAGCCCGGCAATCACGAAGCTGGCCCCCCAGAGCACACGCTGCCTGCCACTCGTTTCATGCGCCCGCGCCAGCAGGAAAGGTGCATAAAGAACAAGCGGCAAAGGCCGGCGATAGTGAGCCATACGCATGTCGATTTCCCGATAGGCTCCGGAAGCGAACTCATAGGCATATTGAGCGCAGTCGGCAAAAACACTGAACAGGCCGGCCATCGAGAATATACGCATGAGACGGGCCCGGAAATCGGGCTGATAGGCAAAATGAACCAGAACCGGAATGACGCACAGGTAATCATCGAAGGTGGTTTTCCATGACTTGAAGCTCCCTTTCGGATCCGGAGACCAGGTAGCGCTCAGCAGCGCGTAGCCGATCAAGCCGAGCAGTAGAAGAAAGCTGCGATCACGGGCCAATTTGCCTAGATAATTCTTTTCGGCCACCAGTAGCCAGACCAGGAAGCCACCCCACATGCAAGTACCGCGAATCTCGCCTAGAGGCAGAAACAAGGTCGCGGCAAAGCCTGTGAGGAAGATTTCCAGTATCAGATTCGTCCGGCCCTTTCGGTCAGCTGGAATGGAGAATCGGGACAGCAACTCACTTATTGTCATGGCTTATCTCACCGGTCCAAAGAGGAATACCGGAATCCCTGGAAAACTGTGCATTGGTTGTAAAGACTGGAAACTGTCGGATCAGGGCCAACGCCCGGGCATCGACATCGACATGTTCACGCTTGTGGCTTAACTGGTTGTAACTATGCCCGCCGCTGGACAGTGAGAGGCCCCCAACGACCACCGGCGATAGTCCTTGGCGGAGCGCCAACAAGATGGCAAAGACGCCGGTCGACACCTTCTGCTCGCCACTACCGTAGGCCAGGTCGGCTTTGAGCAGTTTTTTGACGAGAACGGCTCGCTGAAAATGGGAAATGAAATACAGTTTTCCGATTGAATATCCGATGTCGCGCAAAATTCCGACGATCTGTGCCGCGTCAAAGCCGCGCTCAATCACAATCAACTGACCCGTGCGCCGCCCCTTGAGCGCCGCCTTGCCGGCCACATTGGCCGGTCGGTCACCAAGCATCTGGGCGCTCATCACGGTCACATCGGGATCGCCCAGTGCCAGGGTATCAACCCCAGCCTGTGAGGCATTCACTGTCCAGAACTGCCACTGCTCGCCGAATCCCTCCGGCACCAGCGGGTTCGGTGCCGAGCCCAGCACGAAGCACGGCCCCGAAAATTCCGGCAAATGCGTACATACCGGCAAAAGCGCGCTGGCGAAGCGATAGAAAAATTTTCGCATGGCTTTAACCCGAAACCTGACCGAGGCCAGCAGTTGTCGCAGCTTGGCATGAGTGACCTGAAATACACGTCATTTATCTGCCTCCATGGATTGCCTTCGCAGCGTGCCACGCACCTGTTCGATGAATCCGATCAAGGACTGCGTCCGTGCCTCCCAGGTATATAGCGCTGCTGCTTTCCGCATCTGAGCACCCTCGTTTCTGGCCAGGTCTGGCTGTTCCACCAACCGGCGCAAGGCTGCTCCCAACGAAGCGGGGTCACCAGGCACAAACCAGCCAGGCATTGTCGCCGGCAGGACTTCGCGAACCGAGGGCAGGTCTGCCGCGACAATCGCGCACCCGGCCCCCATATATTCGAAGAGCTTCAGCGGCGAGGTGAATTGACTGATGCCCTCGGCCCGATTGGGCAGCACGGCAATGCAAGCCCCGATCAGTTCGGCCATCACGGCATCTGGTGCCAGGCGCGGCAAGAAGACAACTTCCGCGCCCTCCGGTGCAACCAACTGACGCAAACGTTCGATATCCGCGGCGTCACCACCAAGTAGGGTTAACCTGCAACCGGGTAGCGCCGCCGCCGCCTTGACCAGATCATCAACCCCTTTCCAGCCGTAGAAGCTGCCCGCATAAACAATGCGTTGTGCACACTCACCCCAGCGCTTCTGTGGAATCTCAGCCGGCAACTCGACGCCGCTGTGCAGGACAATTTCCTGCCCTTTGACCCGATAGCGTGCGTGCAGCGCCTCCCGGACCGCTTCGGAAATATATACCACGCCTGCCGCCCCGCCCAGGACCAGCTTCTCCACCGCCGCCACCGCTTGACGCTTACCGGGCGAGGCAGTGTCGGCAAAAATTTCATGCGCTTCGAAAATCAGCGGAATATCTGGTCGCGCCTGCAGGAGACGAGCCGCCAGCTTGAAATGTCGAACAAATATTGCATCAGGATTGAGGCGATCGATTTCAGGCAGCAACAGGCGAGTAAACCGCTCGACCGAATGCCAGCGCAGAAAGGGAAACGGCCAGTTGCGTGATACTGGCAACAGGGTCAAATTGCCTGGCACGGAACGCCCAATGGGCGAAAGCGGATGCCCTGCCGGAGAAGGCACATAGGCCAGAGTCAGATCGACACCAGCCCGACATAGCGCATCGGCCATCCAGGCCACCTGCACACCACGCGCCTTTGGCAAAGGCAATGGCTCCGGAAAGGGATAGAGCACCCTCACCTTAGCGACCGGAGAAAGCGGCCATGGCCGGATGGTCAGTTTGCAGATCAAAGTATTGCCCGGCGCTCACCCGCGGACTGTCCGCCTGATCGAGCCCCTTGCCAAAACGCTCGGCACCATCGGGGTCACGGGCGACCAGGCGCGAGCGCCGTTCACTGTCGGCACATCGTAACCTGACCAGAATGTCGCAACGATCGATACGCTGCTCCGGCGTGGTGTTAACGTAAACGAGCAATCGTCGCCCGGCAAAATGCGAGGCAAAGGGCGCAAGATAGTCCTTGGTGCGGCAGCGATACTTGATACGCCGCGGCAGGAGGCCGAACCATTTGAGATGCGCCATGCCGTCATCGATCACCAGCATCTTCACCAGCGGGATACCGGGGAGCCCCTGCTTGCGAATGAAGCGACCCAGCGTCGATTTGCCGCTCCCGGCCTTGCCGGTAATGCACAAAATCACTGTCTCCCGGTCTTCCATCGCCACGATACAGCGCTCCGCCAGTTCGGTCGCCCAATGTGAAGGATCAAGAGACCTCCAGGTAATCTGAACGGGAGTGTCGGCATTAACCGGCATACCCTCCAGATACTCGGAAAGACCGTTTTTTTCTATCATGGCAGAAAGGCAAATAGATCCCTGGCCTCGGCCAGGACCGCCGCGACGGGAATGGCGCTGACAGGCGGTTTCCGCTGATCAAGAAAATCACCCGCCTTCAGACAGCGACTAATCGCCGATGCTCGATGCCAGCGAGTCGCACTGGTCGCCCCGAACAAGGTCAATGTGGGATGACCGAAGGCTGCCGAAAGGTGGCTTGCCGAACCATCAATGCACAAGGTGATCGCGCTTTTTGCCATGACGGCGAGAAATCCCGCCAGCGACGTTTTGCCGGCCAGGTTGAGCACAGTGACCTTTCCGGCCAGCCCCGCGACAATTTCCTCCGCCAGCGCCTTTTCCCAGGATGCGTTGCCAGCGGTCAACACCCATGGCAAACCGGGATCAAGCTCCTTCAACAGCGCTACCCAGTGCGCGGCCGGCCAAGTCTTGCTCTGCCAGGCAGCAGTCGGGTGAAGCACGGCATAGGTTGCCGGCAGACCGGCCGGGTACCAGCTTTCGGGAGGCAAATTTAGCCGTGGCAACTGGAAATCACTGCCGATACCGCAGAGCAGCTGCTGGTAGAGATCGGCCCGGTAGCAATTGCTACCCGAAACCACCTCGTAACGGTCAAAAATGAGGCGCTGCCACCACGGCGCCACATCCCGGGATAGCAACAAATGTTTGCGGGCACCCAAGACCCTGGCTGCATAAAGCATGGCCGCAGGCCTGGCCTCAAGGCAAAAAACATCCGAGTACCGAGGCAGCAGGCTACCGGTATCGAGCTGAATATCACCCGGCATCAGGGCAAGCAGGTCGGCAAATCCATCCCGGGCATAGACCGAAACCGGCCCCCGCTCCAGGGCAAGCCGCTCCAGGGCTGGCTGTAGCAGCAGGACATCGCCCAGCTGCTTGCGAAATATGATCAGTGTCCCCTTGTCGGCCATCGTTTAAAGCGGAATCCCGCGTTTCCTGCCCCACGACTTGAAATATTTGAGGAAACTGTACAGGGCAGCATAGGCACCGGTTACCACACCCACGGCGCCATCGCGCCAGGCACCCCGCAAAAAGTACCATTTGCCGAAGGCCACCAGCGGACTGAGGAAAGCCCGCAACAGACTGGGCTTGACCTCCTTCAAGGTAACCAGCCGGGAAGTATAGCTATTCAGCTTGGCAAAGACCTCATGCAGTGAGAAGAACGTGTCGTGCGACAAACGCCCGGACAAGATACGCCGTTGCGGAGCGCCGGTCGCCTTGTCATCAACCGGGGCATCATTGAAGCGAACGCTACGCCGGTTAAACAGGCGCAGCGGAAAATCCGGCGACGACACCGGATAGATCGCCCGTACTTCCTGACCAAGCACCCGCCAGTAACGGGGAATGCGGTAAGCCACACGGTCATCCGCCAATGACAATTTCAGCTCGAGGATCGCCGCTTGCAGAACCTCATCCATGAATTCATCGCTATCCAGACACAGTACCCAGTCGTTGGCAGCCAGGCCCAAGGCGAAATTCATCTGGCTGCCGTGGGTCTCGTACTTGCGATATACCGGTGCCACTCCCTGGCTACGCAAAAATTCGAGAGTGCCGTCCTGACTGCCGGAATCCACCACCACGAGTTCGTCAGCCACTTTTTGCGCCGGCGCCAGACAAGCCGGCAGCGTGCGCATCGAGTTGAAGGTCAGAATGCAAACGGTCAGTTGGGCCACGTTCTTACCTGATAGTTCTCAAACGGTTTTGGCAACGAGAGTGTCAAAAACAACTTCGTGCGAAGTTGGCGGAACGGTAACGGACAACTCCTGTAGCAGCGGATGTTCTGCAATGAAGCCCCGAGTTTGTTCCATGTTCCGGCGGAAAGCTGCGTCGACAAAGCGCCCCCAGCCACGCCGATCAAAATAGTCCAGCGTTCGCTTGAGCAGCCGGGCACTCGCTGTCCAGGAGCTGATCGCCTGCAGCCGCTCCGGATTTTCGTGATCATGGAATTTGTTATAGCTGAGGTGAGAAAAACCGCCGACATGACAATGCGTCACCCGGTCATACACATCTACCACCGGATAACCCATGGCCTGCGCGCGCAGCGAACACTCGACCTGAGAATCAGGGCGGCTAATCTGCCAGTCGACATCGGGGAAATCCCGCTTCAAGCCAGCGATGGCGGCTCGATCCTTGGTGAAGCGCTGACGGTTGATCGCCTGATAAATCCGGGTATTGACGGTAAATAGTTGGGTCTTGCCGGCAGAGAATTCCTCGCCACCACGCAAGCCCTTGGCATAGCCACGCTTACCCAGGGAGACCGAGAACAGCTTGTCGTCGAGCAGGGGTAAATGGGCGTTCCACCAGCCATCATCAACCAGAAAAAGATCAGCATCGACGAAAGCGATATGCGGTTCGGCCTGAAAGGCTTTGACGACATCATTGATCATTACCTGATGCCACTTCCCGGGGATGTGGTCCTGGGCCAGGATGCCGAACAATCCATAAGTCAATTCAACGCCAGGCACCTCGCCGAGCCAGGCCATCAGGTCGCCCCGGACACCTCTGGCAACGCCATCAACATGAATAAAAACGCGAAAGTCACTTCTCAAATGCGCCGGACAGGCAGCCAGCGCCGACTCGGCGGCAAGCCTGGCAAAGACCGGCGTATAGGTACCGGCACACAAGATATGGTGCGACGGCAAAACGGAGGGCGGTTTGGCGCAGGCAGCCACATCGCGGGCCAATGCACCGACCAGGTGACGCAACACCGTTGGCCGTTTATTCCGGCGAATGAGGGAATACATCATCGGGCGCCAGCGAGCGCCGGCTCGCCCTCCTCGGTTTTCTGCATCCGGTACAGCCTGGCATATAACCCATCGGCCGCGAGCAGTTCCTGGTGCGAGCCTTCCTCGACCTTGCAACCATTGGCCATGGCAATGATGCGATCGGCACGCTCCACAGTTGACAATCGATGGGCGATGACCAGCGTCGCCCGGCCAACCATCAGTTCATCCAGCGCGCCCTGCACGACTCGCTCGGACTCGGTATCAAGTGCCGATGTAGCTTCGTCGAGAATCAGAATCGGCGCATTTTTCAACAAGGCGCGGGCGATGGCCAAGCGCTGGCGCTGCCCCCCGGACAGCTTGACGCCCTTTTCGCCAACCATCGAATCAAGGCCATCAGGCAAGCGTTCGATAAATTCCATGGCGTGAGCTGCCGTGGCTGCGGCAATGATCGCTTCACGATCAATCACGCCGCGGCACCCATAAGCAATATTGCCGGCCACCGTGTCGTTGAACAGCACCACATCCTGGCTCACCAGCGCAACATTGTCGCGGAGGCTGGACAACTTGATATCGCTCAGCGGTACGCCGTCGATCCGAATTTCACCGCTGTCGATATCGTAAAAACGTGGCAGCAAGTTGGCGACGGTTGTCTTGCCACTGCCGGAAGGACCAACCAGGGCGACGAACTCACCGGGCCGAATCGTGAAACTGAAGTCATCCAGCGCCTTTCGTTCCACCCCCGGGTAGGCAAAGCTGACCCGATCAAACTCGACGTTGCCGCGCACCCTGCCCAGCTCAATGCTGCCAGTATCTGGCTCGCTGGGCTGGTCGATGATATGAAAAACGCTCTCTGCAGCAATCAGCCCTTTTTGAATGGTTGCATTGACGTCCACCAATCGACGCATCGGCGCCATGATCATCAACATGGCGGTAATGAAGGAGATAAAGTCCCCGACAGTTCCCTGGCCGCGCCCGGCCTGAAATAATACGATGCCCATAATTACGGAGAGTGCTGCAGCGATAAAGAAATGGACGATCGGTCCCTGCAGCGCCAAGGCCAGTGCAGAGCGCATCTGTAGCCGGCGTTGTTCATTGACCACTTTACCGAAGCGCTTTGATTCGTAACCCACACCACCAAATATCTTGACGACCTTTTGCCCCTCGATCGCTTCTTGCAAAACCTGGGTCAACGCACCTTGCGCTCCCTGCAGACCACGTGCGAGTGAACGTATTCTTCCATTGAAGCCCCGTACCGCAATGGCGATAAATGGCACCATCACGACGGTGATCAGTGTCAGCTTCCAATTGAGATAGAGTAACCAGGCCATCAGGCCGATCACGCTGAAGCTGTCTTTGACGACAGTCGTCAACGCCGTCGTTGCTGCACTGGATACGCCATTGACGTCACTGGTCACGCGCGACATCAGGCGACCGGAGAGATTTTCGCCAAAGTAGGTGGTCGGCAGACGCAGCAGGCAATCGAACATCCGCTTGCGTAGATCACCGATGACATTCTGTGCCACCCAGGTCATCGCGTAGTCAGCGATCAAACCGACAATCGCACGCAACAGGAAGATACCAAACACCAGCCCGGGGTAGAGCAACCAGTCCCAGGAATCCTGATTATTGGCAAAGCCATCATCAAGCAGGTACTTCAGCAGGGCCGGCAATGCTGGCTCGAGCGATGATGAAACAATCATGCAACCGACAGAGACTATAAACGCCCAGCGGTAAGGGCGAACAAAGCCGAGAAGACGCATATAGGCTTCCCGGCTACTGACTTGCTTGTCGGCTTTAAGGCCCATAAGGCGAAACCGGGAACCCGGCTGACTGTTTAGTAAGGCCGCGAATTATACCCCCGCAGCCTAGGCATCCGGCCGGGCCTCAACGCTTCCCGGAGGCCTCGCAGGCCGTCACTATTTCCTGGACACAGCGTTCGACAACGGCATCGAGAGAGTCGGGCTGCGAATTATCGATTTCCCGCCAGAGAATCCCGCGCAGCCTGATCCGCTCACAGATGTCAGGCTCGCAGCGCCCGATCCTGCCCTTGCCGCTAGCTGGTTGCTCGACCGTCTGCGACTGCCGCAACAGCTCATCGATTTCATCCACCGTAAACGGCGGGTCGCAGAACTGCCGACCAAACTGGATCATGGCCTCGCGCAACTCTGGACTCGGTAGGCGAGCCAGAAGATGCAGCGACTCTTGGGCGCGCATCATCCGAAAGCCTTCCTGATAGCGCCGGTGCTTGGTCTTTTCCCGCCAGATCCGACGCAATTCGATAGTTGCCGGATCTGCCACGACGTGGAGAACGAGATCGGGCAACAGGGCACTGGGCAGCATATCCACATGGGCAGGCAACAGGGGCAATCGGAGAATGCCTTGGTCGATCAACACAACCTTGATGCCACGCCGCAGTAGCAGGCGACCAATGCCGAGAGTGGAAAATATCCGCACCCACGAAGAAAACCGGGAAGTCCTGACCTCCGGCAAGCAGGCTTTGCGAGCCACCAGCAAGGCCGAAGGGTGCATCGTGATCCAGGACCACCGGCGAACTCGTGTCCATTGGCGCCGCTTCCGCCCGACGCCATTTTCGGGCAGCGCCGCGACATTTTCAGCGCCGAGAACCTCTTTCAATCGGCGAGCAATCAGCGGAGCCAGCGTCGATTTTCCGACGCCACCAGCTCCAGCCAGTTCGACCAGAATCATATGCGGAGATCAATCTTAAAAAAACCTGGGGAGCGGTATTGTTCCCAGTCCCAATTCGCCCGTCAAGAAGACATGGCCCGGGAAGACAACATCCGGTACAGCGCAAGAAGGCGCTCCGACATGGCAGGCAGGTCGAGATGCGCCACCGCCGCACGTGCCGCCTGCCGCATGCCTTCCTTACCTGAAGCGGCACACAAGCGATCCAACCCCCTGTGCAGGGCTTCAGGATCGTGCACGTCAACTACCCAGCCATTTATACCTTCCCTTACCCATTCCCTGGCACCACAAGCTTGACTGGTCAGCATCGGCAGACCGCAGGCCATCGCCTCCAGCGCTGCGTTCGGGCAAGGATCGTAGATCGTCGGCAGAACAAAACCGTCGGCTGCGCCGTAATAGGGACGGACATCCTGCACCGGCCCGAGACAATGGACGCGGCCGGCCAAGCCCAACTTTGCCACCTGCGCTTGCGTGGCTTTCAGCTTGCGATCGGCGCCGATGATCAGGAGCTGCGCCGCGGGGTGGTTCAACTGCGCAAAAGCCGCCAACAATTGCGGCACGCCCTTGCGTTCATAGCCGCTACCGACATAGAGCAGCACGGGGGCGGACTCTGGCACCCCCAGCTTTTGCCGGGTCGAGGAGCGATGCAAGCCGGCTAGTCGAGGATGAAAATCTTCAGTATCAACCCCGTTGTAGATGACATGCAGCTTGCTGCGGTCAACCCCGTAATACTGCACAATTTCATCAGCCACCATGTGCGAATTGCAGATTACGGCCTTGAGCGCCGGATGCTCGAACATCGCTTTCTCGGCCCCGAGCACATAGCGGTGATATGGAGAGAGCCGCTGCGCCAGCCGCTGCAAGGGATTCAAGGCTCGCGCCCGATGATCCAGCCAAGCTGCATGCACGCCATCACCAGCCCGGAAAATCATGCAGCCTGGAATGCGCTCATGCGACTGAGTGATGTCAAACCGACCTTGCGCCATTTCGGCTTGTGCGCTCGCGGCAAAACTACGATCGCGCGCTACCCTGCCCCCAATCAGCTTTGAATAATAAGGATCGCAGGTAATCTGTTTGAAACCAGCCGCTGGCGCCCCATCCCAGTTCCGAGTAATCAGAGTCACTTCGGCGCCTTGATCGACCAACGCGCCCAGCGCCCGCTCGACAAAGCGCTCGGCGCCACCGTAAGGGTTGTAACGCTGGCGAATAATGGCAGTTTTCATGGCCGCCATTCTAGTACCAGCGCTTGCCGTTGTGCTTTTAACGGGGGAGTTCAATGCTTGTGCACGATCCGTAGGCAAATATCAGTTGCGTCCATTCAGCCGGTGGCAGCGCCTGCCAATGGGCCAGCAACGTCCGAATCACACCGGCATGGGTAACGAGGACCACTTCCGGCAGGTCAAGGCTATTCACGAACGCCAGCGCTCGTTGCTGCAACATCAAGGCTGATTCACCCCCCGGCGGCACATAACCGGCGACATCGGCCGCCCAGGCATCGATTTCGAGGCGCGGAATCGAATCCCACGGTCGACCTTCCCAATCGCCGAAATTCATCTCGGCCAGACGGTCCTCAATTAACGGCACCGGATGCAGCAGGTTCGCCAAGTCACGGCAACGCAGCAGGGGGCTGCTCCAAACCGGCAAACCAGGCGGCAATTTGTCACGCAGGCCGATCGCCACTGCGGCTACGTTTTCGGCCGAAATATCGAGTTGACCGTAGCAGATGCCCGGCGCAATCGCCGGCTTAGGGTGGCGAACCAGATGAAGGATCATGCGATTGCAAAAATCAAGGGGGCGATCGAATCGACCCGCAAATTGGCTTTTTTGGAAAAGCCTAGCCCACGTAAACCAAATCGCCGCAATCCCAAGGCCAGCAAGCCGGACTGATTATTTTCGGGTGCGTCGCTCAAGGAGTTCCATTTCTTCCTTGTATTTGCGAATTTCTGCGTGAATCTTGTTCTGCTCGGTCATGGGTAGCAGCGTTGTATTCATAAGCTTGTCTTCGAGCTGCTTGATATTGCTGACCAGAGTTTTAATTTTGTCGTATACATTCGCGAACATGGCGCACTTACCTTAGTAATAGTAATTTTTTGATTCTAAGATAAATAAGTTGCGAACCAATCGCGATTAATACGGCCACGAGGCCAATATACCCAAATAAAACGCGATTTCGCTGAGCTGCTGCGTCGCCCCCAGGCAATCGCCGGTGTACCCCCCCAGCCAGCGTTTGAATTTGGCGGCCAGCCAGAAAGTGACAAGCGCCGCCAGCACCGCGCCGAAAATAGCTTTTTCCAGCGGCAAAAAAACCAGTGCCGCCACCACGAAGCTGAAGGCAACCAGCATCGCCCCCGGCGACAAACGCGTCGCCAACGGTTTGGCCTTGGATAGCAAATCCTCACGGACGTAATCCATCGTCGCCAGCAAAACCGTGGCACAGAAGCGCGATAGCGCATGCCCGGCGAGCAGGGCGAAGGGAATCAAGGCCGGTTCCAGGGAACTCAACAGCAGAAACTTGCCGAGCAGCGCCAGCACCATCGCCACCACGCCATAACTGCCAACCCGCGAATCCTTCATGATTTCGAGGATGCGCAGTTTTTCCCAGCCACCGCCAAGGCCATCGACGGTGTCCGAGAGGCCGTCCTCATGGAAGGCGCCGGTCGCGTAAATCGTCGCTGCCATCGAGAGCAACACGGCCACCGGCTGCGGCCAGAGCTGGGCCGCGCCGAGATAGACCAGCGCGCCAATACCGCCGATCAGCAGGCCAACCGCTGGAAAATAGCGCGCTGAGCGGTTCAGCGCCTCACTCGAATGGCCGACCCAGGCCGGCACGGGCAGGCGCGTGAAGAACCTGACTGCGCCGAAGAAATATTCCAGCTCACGCCGCAGCATCAGCTCTTTTCAGCCACGCCGGCCGAGGCGAAACTGGCCATTTCGTTGAGGAAGCTGGCGGCCGCAACGATCAGCGGATAGGCCAGCGCGGCGCCGGTGCCTTCACCGAGGCGCAAACCGAGATCGAGCAGCGGCTCGGCATCCAGCGCCTGAAGTTGGGCAACGTGGCCGGGTTCGGCCGAGCGGTGGCAGAAGACGCAATATTCAAGCAGCGCCGGCACCAGCTTTGCTGCGGTCAACGCGGCTGATCCGACAATAAAGCCGTCAATCAGCAGCAGCATTTTGGCTTCTGCGCCGGCCAGCATGGCGCCGACCATCATGGCGATCTCGAAGCCGCCGAATTCGGCCAGCACTTGCGCCGGCTGGTCGCTGCCGCCGGCAGTGCGGTAACGGGTCAGCGCCGCTTCCAGCAACGCCTGCTTACGGGCCAGCCCGGCATCGTCCAGCCCGGTGCCACGGCCGACGCAGTCGGCCAGCGAAGCGCCGGTCAGGCAATGGGTAATCAGCGAAGCAGAAGCCGTGTTGCCAATGCCCATTTCGCCGAAGCCGACGACATTGCAGCCGTTCGACGCCAGGTTGCGGACGATCTCCGCCCCCCGTGCCAGCGCATTCGCGCACTGTTCGGCGGTCATTGCCGGCTCTTCGATGTAATTCGCCGTGCCCAGCGCCACCTTGGCGTTAATCAGGCCCGGGCGCCGCCCGAAATCATGCGCTACGCCGGCATCAATCACCGACAAATACATTTCATTCTGGCGAGCGAATACATTGATCGCAGCGCCGCCCGAGAGGAAGTTTTCAACCATCTGCCAGGTGACATCCTGCGGATAGGCCGAGACGCCGGCCTTGGCTGCGCCGTGATCGCCCGCGAAAACCAGCATTTGCGGCTGATTGAACTGCGGGTCAAGACGCTGCTGGATGAGGCCGATCTTTTTGGCCACTTTTTCGAGTTGACCGAGGGAGCCGAGCGGCTTGGTCTTCTGGTCGATTTTCTGTTGTAGCGCAGCGGCCAGACCCTGATCCGGGGCGACGATGTTGAAATTTGAATGCATCCGATTCTTTCTGTTCAAAAAAACAAAAGGGCCTCGCCGCGGCGTTCGCAAAAACACCGCCGCGAAACCCTGTCCATAGGCTTCCAGCCTCAACAATCCGATACGTCTTCTGGCTTTCGGATCAGCCGGATCGTCGCGCCTTCCCGGTTTTCACCAGTGGCCGGGGCCAGCAAAGCCCCTCGCAACATCCGTCCCCGATTACAGCGGCGGGCCCGCCACGGATTTACACCGTGTTCCGTTTCATCGAATCGAGCCCGATTATCCGGCTTGCCGCCAGGCCACGCAATCACCTAAAGTTCGACCCATGAAAGAACTGATCCTCGGTGGTGCCCGTTCGGGCAAGAGCCTGCTGGCTGAAAAACGCGCCGCGGAATCCGGCCGGCGCGTCATTTATCTGGCGACGGCGGAAGCGCGTGACGGCGAAATGAGCCGCCGGATAACTCACCATCGCGAACGTCGGCCACCAGAATGGGGTTGCGTCGAGGAAACCCTCCACCTCGCCGCAAAGCTGCACGAATTGGCGGCACCGGACACCTGCATTCTGGTCGATTGCCTGACCCTGTGGCTTTCCAACCTGCTCTTTGCCGGCCAGGCGGCCGCCCAAGCAGAAGCCGGTGAAGCGATCGATTGCCCGCTTTTTCACGAAGAAACCAGCGCCCTGATTGACCTCATCCCCCAACTCCCCGGCCAGATCATTCTGGTCTCCAACGAAGTCGGCTGGGGCATCGTCCCCATGCATCCGGTATCACGCTTGTTTGCCGATGAGCAAGGACGGCTGAACCAGCGTGTTGCCGGAGCTTGCGACCGGGTGACGTTGGTCGCTGCCGGACTGCCCTTACAGCTCAAGTAAGGCTATCCTTCTCTCTATAAATAAAGACAAATGGGGGAGACACCATGCACCGCTTACTCGACATTCTCGCTTCGGGCATCCACGACACCAAAAATCAATTGTTTTCCGCCGAATCTCTGGTTGCCGCCAGCGAGGCGGAGCAACAGATCGACCTCTCGGAAGTGCGCTACGCCATCGAATCGGCCGCCAATCGCCTGTCACGCACCCTGGCTGCCTATCAATTGATGCGCCACGGCGCGCAACTCGCCATCGTGCCGGCCATCGTGCCGGATCTCTGCGCCGAAGTAGCCCTGGCCCAAAAACACCATCTCGCCAACAATGGTATTACCTTGACGATTGACTGTCAGGCGCTCGACGACTGGCCGCTGGACCGCGACCTGGTAACCGACATGCTCAACAATGCCGTCCAGAATGCTGGCCGGGTGGCCCGACGCGAAATTCGCCTGAGCGCCTTCGAACAAGGCAACGAGCTGGTACTGCGCGTTGAAGACGACGGCCCCGGCTTCAGCACCATTCCGCCGGCCGGTGGCACCGGGCTGATCGTCGCCGAAAAACTGGCCGAGTTGCACGTCCGCCAGCACCGCCACGGC
>Ga0209480_10001752_pt1 | contig 15535 bp, 14 predicted proteins | sample JI61114C2DNA_FD_187501 | JGI IMG/M metagenome (GOLD analysis project Ga0209480, IMG submission 187501) | Wastewater effluent complex algal communities from Wisconsin, to seasonally profile nutrient transformation and Carbon sequestration -... | ecosystem: Engineered > WWTP > Effluent > Algae...
GGCGACATCAGGCATGCCAGCCAGCTTGAGCAAATGCAAGACTTCCTTGTCCGCCTCAAGCGCTTCGCTTTCAAACTGGAACTTCTGGCGGAAGACCAGGCTGAGCTCCGACACAGTCTGTTGAACCTGCTTAGGCTACTTGTTGAAAACATTACCGAGCTGGTTGTTGATGATCGTTGGCTGCATGGCCAGATAGATGTGGTTCGCGAGATTATCGAAAAACCACTGTCTCAACGCACCGTGGACGACGCCGAGCGCCGTCTCAAAGAAGTTCTTTATAAACAAAGCCAGCTCAAAGCCAGCTTGTTTGAGGCCAGAGATGCCATCAAACAAATGCTTGCCGGTTTTGTGGACCATCTGGCTGACTTTGCCGAGGCCACCTCCGAATACCACGACAAAATCGAAGGTTGTGCCGAAAAAATCAGTGCCGCCAACGACATTTCTGAACTGGGAAGCGTACTCGGTGAAGTAATGCGTGAAACGCGAACTATCCAACTCAATGCACAGAAATCGCGTGATGAGTTGCGGTCGACACGGGAAAAGGTCAAAAAATCTGAAGAGCGCATCAACGAACTGGAACGCGAACTGGAAACCACCAGCGATCTTGTCCGTCACGACCAGCTAACCGGTGTCCTCAATCGCCGGGGGCTGGAGGACATGTTCAACAAGGAAGTCGCCCGTGCCTTGCGCCACGACACCATCCTTTGCGTTGGCCTGCTCGATCTAGATAATTTCAAAAAACTCAATGACTCACTCGGCCACGATGTGGGTGATCAGGCACTTATTCACCTGGCCAGCGTTTGTCGCGAAACCTTGCGCCCACAAGACACGGTTGCCCGCTACGGCGGAGAGGAATTCATCATCCTGCTGCCGGAAACTCCGCTGGAGGATGCCTCGGTCGCCCTGACCCGCCTGCAACGTGAGCTGACCAAGAAATTCTTCCTGAATGACAACGAAAAGGTGCTCATTACCTTCAGTGCCGGTGTTACTCAGATGCAGCCAGAGGATACACAAACCACAGTAATCAAGCGTGCCGACGAAGCCATGTATAAAGCCAAGCAGACAGGCAAAAACAGAGTCGTCACCGCGCCATAGCACCCAGGAATGACCAATGGAAACAGCCGCCTTCGCCACGCCGACTGAAAGCAAAAATATTGTAGGCAAGCTATTTGCTGAAGGGCTCCCTCAATACGTAAGCGCAAACAATGACAAATAATCAAACAAAAAATTTCCTGATTGGACGTAGCCCAATCACATTTGGCCGTTTTACATATGGGTATGAAAACATTTCAGTTTTCCAATCCGGCGAAGGCGCTGCTTTAAAAATTGGTGCGTTTTGCTCAATCGCACCCATGGTCACGATATTCTTGGGCAGCAACCACAGGACAGACTGGATAACCACCTTCCCTTTCGGTCATATTTTCCAAAATGAACTCGGTGAAGAAAAAACACCAGGGCACCCATCCACAAATGGAGACGTCATCATTGGCGACGATGTCTGGATTGGAACGGGGGCATCTATCATTTCCGGCATATCGATTGGCTGCGGAGCGGTAATCTCAGCCAACGCCCACGTCGTCAAGGATGTATTACCGTACCAGATCGTAGGCGGCAACCCATCAAAAGTTTTGAGAAACCGCTTCGAAGATGAGATCAAAGACTTATTGATCGAATTAAGTTGGTGGGATCTCCCGTTAGACAACATCAAGCAGATAAAAAATGAACTTTGCTCCCCCCCAACAGAAGAACTTCTGCGCAATTTAATAAACCGATATCGCCATTAACCGCATTCCATCACTACACTGCCGCTAAATACCGTCAGGAATTTTATAGCTGCATTTACATGAAATACCGAGAATTAAATTTCAGTAAAAAACGAATTTAATTAACAAAGCTTCACCGACAAATATTAGTAGAAGACAACAATTCGGTAACAATTAGCCATTCTGAAACCAGAATCTTCCCCGGGAATACCAATGAAATTGCCAAAATTATTACCACTCCCCATGGATCGAACCATCAATTTCAGTTCTCAAACGTCATGGGGCATATCCGACCCTGCGCGTTTCCATGCTTTACTGGATGAGGCTAGCAAACTAGTCGCACCTGGGTTTTATCTTGGTGACAATTTATTTACTTGGTGTCGTAACAATTCGGCATTTGAAGATGAAACCTTTGTCACAGCGTTGACTGAGAATATTTACAATGATTCGGACGAAGCCATAGCCTGGCGACGCTATATCCTTGCGACATTTGGATATCACTGCGTTCAGTTGGAAGAAGGAGACTTTGTAGAATGTGGCGTCTATTCTGGCTCAGGCATAAAAACAGTTATTGATTATCTGGGAAAGGAAACATTCCCAAAGCTTTTTTGGGGTTATGACACTTTTGACTTCAACCCTGTCGAAGGGCACGCCTTTCCAGGGCAAAAGGAAGGGTTTTTCGAAAAAGTTCAAAAACGTTTTGATGGATACTCCCAAGTCAGATTGATAAAGGGATTACTTCCAGAAGCACTTATTGGCAACTCGCCTGAAAAAATCGCCTATCTCCACATCGATTTAAACAATGTTGAAGGAGAAATCGCAGTCCTTCAGTCACTTTTCGATAGAGTAGTGCCTGGCGGGATTGTTATTCTTGATGACTACGAATGGGCTGGAACCTATAGACCACAAAAGAAGGCAGAAGACCAATGGTTCGATGATCGCTCTTACCGAGTAACGCCCCTGCCAACAGGGCAAGGTTTTCTAATTAAACGATAATCTGCTCGCAGACACTTTCTCAGCTACGCCCTCGAAAACCCTGCAAATGGTGAAGAAGTCATGACGAAGACTATCCCGAAATTAAAATCAATCTCCTATACCTACAATAATGACTCCAAGAACGAATTGGTTCAGTCATTTTCGGATAGCGACTATCAGGAGTGGCTGGCTCAGCGCAGGTTTATTGAAACGGATACCAGCTTTCTCGATCCTGGACCGTCCAAACTACGCGAACCCCTTCCTTCCTTTCACCTAATTATTCGGCTACCTCAAGGTTTCGAAACTCATCTAGCGGATACACTTGACAGCCTTGGCCTCCAAATCAATGAAAACTGGCGTCTAGACGTGATCAGCCCCCTCGGCAGCCCTGAAGGCCTTGAGGAAATTCCGAATATTGGCTGGCACACATTGGATTCGTCTGATGAATATAAAAACATTATCGACAACATTGCCAAAGCGAGTCCCTGTGATTGGCTAATCGAATTACCACCGGGCGCCAAATTGGATATTCTTTATCTTTGGCGATTAACTGCCGAAATCTTAAGCACTCCGGAAAAAAATACTTTGTTTGTTGACGATGATTGCTGCGACGAAAGTAATCATCGGCACTCCCCACGCTTCAAACCAGGTACGAATCCAGGGCACTTGCAAGCATCCGACCTTGCCGGCCCACTTTGCGTACGTAAGGATGTGTGGATAACAAGCGGCGGTGCCGGACAAGACAATGGCAGTCCGTGGTTTGACCAGCTCTTACGCATCGCTGACCAATTCGGCTGGGGGACCATTCAGCATGTACCTGACATACTCATAACCTATTCGAAGAATTTTCCAAGTTCCCCCACTGCATGCCAAGTCTCATTACGCAACTCTCTGCTGAACAGGCAGCTCGAGGGTGAGATTAAAGACATCACAGAGCAAAGCTGGGATATTCACTACGCACTAAAGAATCATCCTGCCGTTACGATTGCCATTCTTTCTCTAGGCCAACTCGAATATCTTTCCCGTTGCCTGGACAGCGTCATCACGGCAACTCGCTATCCAGCGTTCGAGGTTCTAATTGTCACCAACAAATTGCCTGACGACCCGGAAATTGATCAGTGGTTGAAGGAAACCGTCGCGCGGTCACGCTCGCCTGTTATACGGTTCGCATACGCCAAAGCTGACGCGAGTCACGCTTCTAGATGCAACACTGCCATTGCATCCACCAAAAACGACTTGATTGTGCTTGTCCGAGAAGAAACTGTCTTCGTTCAGGAAATTTGGCTTGAAGAACTTGTTCGAATCTGCCAACAGCAGGATGTCGCTGCTGCCTCCCCATTAGTACACCAGGCTGGAGATGCAAAGATCCTAGCCTCCGGCAATGTGTTGGGCCTTTTTAGCGAAATTGCATCGCCATACGCAGGCAAAGCCTCGCTCGGGGAAGCCGGGTACCTTGATTGCCTCCAAGTCAGTCGCGATGTAAGCACCCTCCCCTCCTCTTGCCTAATTGTTCGCAAAAATACTTACCAAGAAGTGGGCGGCATGGATGAAGCCGAGCTAGGCGACCACTACGCTGAAGTTGACCTATGCCTCAAGTTACGGAAACGAGGCCAACGCTTGGTCGTTCACCCGAGGTCAAGCGTTGTGTACGGTGGAGACACGAGCCAATACGACGTTAAGCGTCGGCTAGGAGAAAAAATTGCGAAAATGGATGCGACCAAATCATTTCGCCAGCGCTGGGGCAAAAACGCAATAGTCGATCCATACTGGAATCCAAATATATCCCTATCAAATGTGATTCCACAGCCGGAAACGGAGTTTCGCGCTCAGTGGCAATACTTGCCATCCAAAAAGCCCCGCATTCTGGCTCATCCGCTTGGCAACGGCCAAGGCGATTTCCGTGTTGTTGCCCCGCTAACTGCAGTCCGCAAAGCGGGGCTCGCTACGGAATGTGTGTGGCGACAACACGTTGTCGGAATGGCCAGATTCTTTACTGCCGCTGAAATCGTCCGCCTGGAACCCACGTCGTTTATTGTCCAGAATTACATTCACGACATATCGCTTGCCGTTCTTGATGAATGGAATACATCGAGTTGCCGCCCTTTCCTCATCTATGCCCTTGACGACCTGATCAACGACTTGGACAAAACCAACCCGTTTCGCAAGCATATTCCACCCAATGCCCGCTCCCGCCTAAAGTACGCATTGGCTCGATGCGACCGACTTGTGGTCTCCACCGACTTCCTCGCGGAAACTTATCGCCATTTCATTGGGGATATAAGGGTCGTCCCAAATCGGCTCGAGAAAAATATCTGGTGCCCACTCAACAGTCTCAAACGCACTAGCAATAAGCCCCGCATTGGCTGGGCAGGTGGTTCGACTCATCAAGGCGACCTTCTATTGCTTAAGGAAATCATTGAGCAGACGCGCGGAGAAGCGGACTGGATCTTTTTTGGCATGTGTCCAGACGAAATTCGACCCTTGCTCGCGGAGTATCACGATCTGGTTTCGTTTGATGAATACCCAGCCTATCTTGCCAAGCTCAATCTTGATATTGCGGTCGCCCCATTGACCATCTCCCCTTTTAACCAAGGCAAAAGCAACCTTCGCCTACTGGAGTACGGCGCCCTCGGTATCCCGGTTGTATGCACCGACATCGACCCCTATCGCAACAGCCCAGCCTGCCGGGTAGAGAACTCCGCAAATGCCTGGGTAGCAGCGTTGCGTGAAAGGATTTATGACGCAGAAGGGCGAGAAAAAGAAGGGATAGCCATGCGTGATTGGGTACACCGCTCTTACCTGCTAGAAGACCATCTTCACGAGTGGCTGGATGCCCATCTTCCGAGCTAAATACCTGCCGGTAAAAAAGTCCTAAAGCTTCTTCAGAATTTACCGTTAAGAACTTGTCAGCGAAATAAATCGCCGTACAAACGGGGCGGCAGAAAGCCCAAAGCTAGTAACCGACCCAAAGTACCTACTTCAATCAGGAGATACAAAATGTCACAAATCAACACCAACACTTACTCACTGAATGCACAGAAAAATCTGGCCAAAAACTCTCTTGGTTTGGCCTCTGCCCTTGAGCGTCTCTCCTCTGGCCTGCGTGTAAATAGTGCGAGGGATGACGCGTCGGGTCTTGCTTCCGGCGTCCAGATTGATGCCGCTGCACGCGTAACCAATGTTACGATCCGTCAGGAAGGCGACAAGATTTCTGCAGCCCAGATCGCCGACGGCGCTCTCGCAGTTGTTGGTGACATCATGACGCGGATCATTGAATTGAATGCAGGCGGCACCGCCACCTCCGCCGCTACCTCTGCCGAGCGCAACCTGCTGTCAGCACAGGCCACGACAGTTCAAGCAGACGCTAACACAGCCATTGGGGTTTTCGGGGGTACTACCTTCACTTCAGTTGCAGTTGCCGGTACCGAAAGTGCAACCAGCTCGCTCAAAACCGTTACCGATGCACGCGTAACCCAGGGTTCAATCATGAACAACGCGGAGTTTGCCATCCAGGCAAAACGCGCAGCCTACGAAAATCAGAAAGCGGCTCAAAGCCGTATTATGGATGCTGACTTTGCTGTAGAAACCTCTAACCTGTCACGATTCCAAGTGCTCCAGCAAGCTGGTACAGCAATGGTCGCTCAGGCCAACGCAATTCCACAAAACGTACTGGCTCTGCTGCGTTAATCTGCAGTTGTTTCAAACCCAAATGGAGGTGCGATGGCTTTAATGAGGCCTCGCACCTTTTTTGTTAGGAGTTGAAGATGAACATCGAGTCTTTCACACCAGGAACTCCCCCCCCGCGAGCGCCCTCTCCAAATGTGGCACTACAACCGGCACGTACGGAAGCAGCGCAACTCAAAAAGAGCGAAGCACAAGAGTTGGAAAACAAGGCGCTGTCTGTTGATGATCTAAGCAGAAAGTCTACGTCGGCTCTCTCTGTTGAGGATGCGGTCAAGCGTATCTCTGACTTTGTTGCACCCACTCAATCTGAAATCAGTTTTTCCATCGATGAGGTCTCGGGGGTTCAGGTTGTTAAAATAATGGATAGCCAGTCAAATGAAGTTATCCGACAATTTCCATCTAAAGAAGCGATTGAGATCGCTCGGGCACTAGACAAGCTCCAGGGCCTTTTAATTAAAGACAAAGCTTAATTGCTGCAGGAGGGAAATCATCATGGCAACCACTAGCTCACTGGGAATCGGTACTGGCGTTGATCTTCAAACAATGCTGAAATCGATCATCGCTGCGGAAAGAGCGCCCATTACGGTCGCTAACACCAAGATAGCAGCAACCAACACCAAGATTTCTCTCTATGGCACGCTCAAATCCAAGCTTGATGCTTTGCAGGCTGCTTCAGACACGCTTCGTTTTCCCTCAAAGCTATCTGCCATTTCGGCGACATCAAGCGACAGCACTGTCGTCGGAGCAAATGCTGCATTCAACGCTGCAATAGGGTCTTATTCCCTGGATGTGAAGCAACTGGCAAGCGCACAAAAAAGCTTTAGTAACTCCTACACCAGTGGCACTACCTTCGACTCAGGCCAACTCACATTTACCGTAGGCGGTATTGTTGCCACCCCCATAGATTTGACCGGCCCGGCCACCCTGCAGGAAGTCGGGGCCCAAATCAATAGCGCCAAAGTCGGCGTGACTGCCACCGTGATCACTAGCGGCGATGGCTCGCAACGCATGATTTTGACAGGAGACAAGTCGGGTTCCGGCAACGGTTTTTCACTTGTCTCAACAGCAACTCCTTCCGGTAGCCAGTCCTCGCTCGGCATTTTCGACGATTTGACCGCGCAGGAGATATTAGACGGCACGGATACCTTGCAGCGCTCTGAGGCCAAGGATGCCGAGATGACCATCGATGGAATCTCAGTCAGCTCCAGCACCAATAGCTTCTCAAGCTCCATTGAAGGACTGACCTTAACAGCAGTGAAATTAGGTCAATCCAAGGTTACCGTTCAAAACGATGCAACAAAAATAACAGCCGCAGTGCAGGCGTTTGTAGATAGTTACAATGATGTTGCGTCATTGATTAAGAATAATAGCGGTTACAACGCAACGGCGAAGACCAGCCAACCCCTAAACGGCGACTCCGCCTCGCGGTCTATTCTTGAGTCTTTGGGCAGTGCCCGGACAACCATCCCCGACAGTCTCTCTGCAGCAACATTCAAGACCCTCGCTGACTTGGGTGTCACCATTCAGCAATCGGGCTTACTCTCACTTGACTCGAGCAAGCTAAGCAATGCGATCAGCACATCGGCTAGCGAAGCGGTTAAAACCCTCAACGCTTACGGTGAATCCTTCGGTACCAAAGTTGTTGAATTGCAAGGCAGCGGTGGCGCATTTTCGAATCGACTTAGTAGCCTGAACGCTACTGTTAAACGCGATCAAGATCGAGTAGCAGCATTGGAAGTCAGAGTTGAGTTGATCGAAAAACGTTACCGTGCACAATTCACTGCACTCGATAAGTATGTCAATGCAATGCAGACCACAAGCAGTGCGTTGACTCAGCAACTTGCCCAATTTAGCTAACTACGCACTCACCGCTCTTACTTGTTACTATAGTAAATCGTCGTTTTAGATAGGTAATTCATGTTTGCAAATCCTATAGCCTCATACCGTCAAATTGATGTTGAGTCAGATGTTCATGGCGCCGACCCTCATCGTTTGATTGTTTTATTGTTTGATGGTGCTGAAAGCGCTTTGCAACAAGCCTTAGTACAACTGGAAGCTAACGACGTCGCCGGAAAATCAGACTCGCTGATAAAGGCAATTGACATAATCCTCAGTGGTTTGTCGGCCAGTTTGAACACCGAAGAGGGTGGAGACTTGGCACATAATCTCAAAGCACTTTACGATTACATGGTTTCGCGACTAGTTTACGCAAACGTCCGCAAGGATCCGGCCGCAATCCGTGAGGTGCAACGCCTGCTTGGTGAAATTTCTGGCGCATGGCGGGAAATGGGTCAGAATCTCCGACAAGGTAGGGCTCAAAATCCATAGAGACAGCACCAACAAAGCAGAATATTTGGCGGAACTGCTTGAATCGTTAAAGACCTTGTTGTTAGCAATAAACCAAGGGGACTGGGATCAGGTTTGTGAAAATTCTGAGTATTTTCTCAACACCTTCGAGATTGCTCAGAAGCCCGACTTTTTATCTACAATAAACTCAGGCGACCTAAATAAAATCCGACAGATTTTGACGATGCTTGATTCTGCGGTTGAGCAATGCTCAGTCCGCAAAGAGGAAATCGCCCCCTTGCTTAAAGCATTGATCACAGCCAAAGATACTTCGGAAACCAGATGATCCCGTCCGACGTTGCCAGTAGTCTGCGTCTGATCCTGCCAGATCAGCAGGCGGCAACGAATGCGCAGACGCTGCCGGTTGTTGCGGCGCAGAAAATCGCTGATGTTCTTAGCAATCTGGTTCCCGGCCAGAGGGTTTTAGCAGAGATTCAGGCGCTCCTACCTAACGGCAACTACCGCGCCATCGTTAGTCAGCGGGATATCACGCTTGCGCTCCCCTTCTCAGCCAAAGCGGGTGACACCATTGAACTGGAAGTCACGGAAAGCGACGGCAAACTGACGCTGGCTTTTGTCACGAACAAAACCGATGCCGCCGCCATAAAAACCGGCCAAGAATCTGTTCCGACGACGCTTAGCCCTGCCGGAAAGTTAATTGGCAACTTGATGAGCGGCATTGACGGCGAAGGCAAACGCGCCCCAGCAGCACCGCTCAATGGCAATCAAGCGTTAGTGGAGAGCATGCCAAAGATCGCTGCTGATCTGGCGCCCATACTGAAGCAGGCAGTTACTCAAAGCGGCATGTTCTATGAGGCACACCAGGCTCAATGGGTGGCTGGACAACTGCCAACCGAAGCGTTGCGGCAAGAGCCACAATCAAAATATTCACCGGCCCCCATACCTGTTGCGGTCAACGTCGTTTCGGAGGCGAAAAATACCGACGGCGTCACTACGGATTTAGCAACGCCAAAAACCTTAACTACGCCATACACAGACTACTCGCCCCAAAGTGCCACGCGAAACGAGCCAGCACTCCCGACGCTATCGCATAACGACCAAAGTACGCAAATAACGCCCGGTAGCACCCCAATTCCACGTGAACTCACGCCGCTCGTCCAGCAACAACTCGACGGCCTCGCTACCCAAAACTTTGCCTGGCAAGGCCAGGTATGGCCAGGGCAACAGATGTGGTGGGAGATTGGAGAAAATGGTGAAAATGCGCGCAACGTGAATGGTGAGCCGATAGCGCAATGGCAGACTCGGCTCAAACTCTCGCTACCTATGCTCGGCGGCATCAATGCCACGCTGCATTTACGCGCCAATGGCGAGGTGGGAATCGCCATGACTACCGACTCGGAATCCAGCGAAGCCCGGTTGCTTGATAACACTGAGCAGTTACGCAAACAATTTGAAGCGGTCGGGCTGAGTCTCACCAAACTGCTCGTTCAGCATGACCAACCTGTCGAATAATCTGGCGCGTGAGGCAATTGCCCTAGCCTATAGCCAGACCGATGCAGCACCGCGCGTAGTGGCCAAAGGCAAGGGGCTGATTGCTGAAAAAATCATCGCCAAAGCCCGCGAGCATGGTGTTTATGTACACGAATCGCCTGAACTGGTCGCACTACTAACTCAGGTGAATATTGACGAACACATCCCTCCCCAGCTATACATGGCAATTGCTGAACTGCTGGCCTGGCTCTACCGGATTGAACACGGTAGCGCTTCGGGACCACCACCCACCTAATTTAGCCATCAATCTGCCCCGCCATGACCTCTACTCAAGAAGATATTTCAGTTCCAGTTTTCGAAATTGATCAGACTGAAACTTACGGGCAATACCTACTCAGCAACCGTCTAGAAATTTTGCTCAATTTGCGGGCCCTGGCAAAACAACGAACGATGATCACCACTTATCTTGACGATGGAAGCAATTTCTTTTTGAGTTCAATTGTTACGGTCGACGAGGAAAATGGCCTAATTTTTCTCGATGCATCAAATCATCCAGCCAGTAACCAACTGGTAGCTAAAGCGAAGCAGTTAACCCTGTCGGCGATTCTGGACCGAGTCAAAATTCAAATTCGACTACCCGTCTTTAACACGACCTTCCTTGAGGGAAAACTTGCTTTCTCCGCACCATTGCCGAGCAATATATTGCGCTTGCAACGTCGGGAATTCTTCCGCCTCGAAACACCACGTGTTCATCCTGTACGCTGCAAACTAGCCGCAAAACATCAAGATGGACTTGTCGTCTTCGATTTGCCGCTATTCGATCTCAGTGGTGGCGGGCTAAGCCTGATTGGCAAAGTCGAGGACGCAGAGAAATTCTCACTGGGTGACTTATTCAAGGATTGCCGGCTCGAAATTCCGAGCGAAAGCGTCCTCTCGGTCAATCTGCGAATTCAGGAAATTTTAAAAACCGAATTACCCAACGGCGACCATCAATTGCGCTTAGGTTGCGAATTCGTCAGTCTACCGGGAACACGACTAACGCTGATCGAACGCTACATTACCCGTCTGGAGCGCGAACGCAAAGCCAAAGAAAGCGGGCTGGATTAAACGAAACAACGAACAGCCCCCAGCCTTACGGATGAAACCGGGGAAGTATTTACACCTGAATATTCATGACATCCTGATATGCAGTAACCAGTTTATTACGTACCTGAACCATTTCCTGGAACGAAACGCTGGCCGTCTGCAGGGCAATCATGACTTCGTGCAAGTTTTGGTTGGTGTCACCAGCGGCAAGTTTCTCCGCCATCTGGTCAGCCTGCATTTGTGTTTGATTCACTTTGGCGATGGAGTTTTGCAGCACTTGCGCGAAGTCCGCGCCGCCAGAAACGGCTCCGGCACTTTCGCTGGGCTTGCCAGATGCCTGTGCGGCGGTCGTCCGCAGCACATTCAACATTGATTCGATACCCTTGGTGTCCATAGCCAACTCCTTTAATTTGACGAATTAAAAGCAATTTACAGGCCAGAATCAACCTTTAAAGAAACCTTCCTCGCGATACTGCTGCAACTTGTAGCGCAAGGTACGCTCGGAAATCCCCAATCGCTCTATCGCCAGCTTTCGTGAGCCCCCGGCTTCGGCCAGGGTGTGAAGAATATGCTCACGCTCCAGATGCTTCATATTCTCTGCCCTTTTTTCGGTTTCTGGTAGCACCGGCAACGCTGTAACAAGCGCCGGTTCGACTAACGGCCGAGAAACAAGATTGAGATGCTCCGCACCAACAACAGCACCAGTGGACAGGATAAGCGCACGTTGAATGACATTCTCCAGTTCACGCACATTGCCTGGCCAGTTGTGCGCCATCAGAGCTCGTTCAGCGACATCCGACAGGGAAACGCCGCTACGCCCAAAGCGCCCGCCATGCTCAACCAGAAAATAGCGTGCAATCGGCAAGATATCCTGAGGTCGCTGACGCAAGGCCGGGATGGCAACGGGAAAGACATTGAGCCGATAGAAAAGGTCTTCACGAAAGTGACCTTTGGCCACTGCATCGGCGATATCCCGATTGGAGGTGGCAACGATGCGGATATTCAGCGCCACCGGCTTTTTCCCGCCGACCCGCTCAACCTCTCGCTCCTGCAAGACCCGCAGCAATTTTGCCTGCAGGCCCATAGGCATTTCAGTGACTTCATCGAGGAGCAAGGTACCATCCTGTGCTTGCTCGAACTTGCCGGCCTGCGCCTGCTGGGCACCGGTAAACGCACCTTTTTCATAGCCGAAAAGGGTTGCTTCAAGGAGGCTGTCAGGGATCGCCGCACAATTGATGGCGACGAACGGCCCGGTGTGGCGGGCCGAGTTACGGTGGATAAAGCGGGCGACCACTTCCTTGCCAACACCTGACTCACCCGTCAGCAATACCGTGGCATCGGTTTGCGCAACACGCCGAGCCATCGTAAACAGGTCGCGACTGGCCGGGTCAATTGAGATTACACCGGCTGAGTTTTCTGTCGCCACCAACTCATATTTGTTGATATGGGCCAACAGGGCTTTCGGTTCAAACGGCTTGAGCAGAAAGTCGCAGGCCCCGGAGCGCATCGCATCCACCGCCTTTTCCACTTCCGCGTAGGCAGTCATCAAGACGACCGGCAGATGAGGCAAACGAGTGCGAATCTCCTTAAGCAAGGTAATGCCGTCCATCGGCATCATGCGGACATCGCTGACGACGATGGAGAAGGCTTGTTCACCAAGAACGCGCAAGGCCTGCTCACCGCCATCAACCGCTACATAAGTGCGCCCGGCTAACTCCAGCGTATCGCCTATTGCTTCGCGCAGACTGGGATCATCCTCAACCACCAGAATTGGCAAATTGTATTCACTCATTACTTCAACCTTCGCTTTCCGCTGCGCCAGTCGGCAGCGTCATGACAAATTCTGCGCCTTCACCCGGTACGGAATGAAGCTCAATCACCCCGCCATGCGCCCGCGCAACACCCAAGGCAATTGCCAGGCCAAGCCCGGTCCCTTGCCCCTTGGTTGTAAAAAATGGCTCGAAAATGCGCATCTGTTTATCGAGCGGCACTCCGGGGCCCGTATCGCTGACGCCTATCGCCAGCAGATCGCCGCGTTTTTTGCCGGACAGGCAAATTTTGCCGCCGGCCGGCGTCGCCTGCATGGCGTTCTCCAGCAAATTTATCAAGGCTCCATTCAGCGCCTTGCGCCTGCCGACAATTTTTAGGTCACTACAGTCGTCGACCGCAACAAACTCAATTCCATGCTCACGCATCAAGGGTTCTACTGTCTGCGCCACTTCCAGCAACAAATCGCCCGCCAACATGACATCACGCCCGATGCTTTCTCCACGGGCAAAGAGCAGCACATCCTGAATCAGGCGCTCAAGACGGCGTAACTGACCACTGGCTTTTTCAGAAAAGCGGGCACGCGCCTCGTCAGCCACGCCTGGTTGCCCAAGGTTGGACGTGTACAAAAGTGCGGCTGCCAATGGCGTTCGCAACTGATGGGCGAGCGAGGCCGCCATTTCCCCCATGGCAGCAAGGCGTTGATTTCGTTCGAGATCAGCCTTCATCCGATGCGCAGTGGTGACATCATGAATCAAGAGAATTTTCCCGCCCCCCGAAGCCAGAGCACTTTCGGCAATCGACACCCGCCCGTCGCCGAGCAACCACTCGCCTACTGTCATTGTCGGCTCCAGCGACTGGCGGACGACATCTCCCCAATGCAGCCCCAGCACATCGCTACCGAACATAGCAATGGCTGCCGGATTAAGCGCCGCCACTGTCGCTGCTTGATCAAGCAGAACCACCCCCGCCGGTAGCGCATCAAGCAATGATGACAGGCGCTCCGAGAGCGCTTCCTTTTCCTGATACTGCAGGCGCAACTCACCATTGGCGATCGCCAGCTCTTCCGTCAACGAGGCAACCCGCCCCTGCAAGGACTCGTAAGCCTGGGTCAATTCGGCCGAAACCTGATTGAAAACAGCAAACGCACGCTGCAACTCGGCGGCTTTGAGCGTAGCTTCGGGATTGGTAGCGGCAGGCTCTAGGCTGGGCATCGAAAAAGTTAGAATGAATTCGGTGCGGGTAATAGTAGAATATTTCTAGGATAATTTGGCTTCCTGTTTGATTCTTCTTCTATTTCACTGAAATTTAACCGGGCTTTAATGGCAGCAGCTACCGAAACCACCGCAGGAATTGCACCTTCAGGGAACCCCCTGGAGCGTCTGCGTGATGCGTTCAATCGGCTCGGCGCCCAGCAAAAAATCGGTTTCTCGGTAGCCTTGGCAGCGATTATCGCGGTGTTTGTCGGAACAATACTGTGGAGCCAGCAACCTGACTGGAAAGTACTCTTTTCCAACCTGGGCGAAAAGGATGGCGGCACGATTATCTCCCTGCTGGAACAGCAGAATATCCCCCACCGTATGTCGGACAACGGATCCATTATGGTTCCCAACACCCGGGTACATGAAGTCCGCCTTAAACTGGCCTCACAGGGACTGCCACGTGGCGGCATGGTCGGTTTCGAGTTGATGGAAAATCAGAAGTTTGGGGTCAGCCAATTTGCTGAGCAAGTCAATTACCAACGCGGTCTTGAAGGCGAGTTGGCGCGCACTATCATGTCGATAGGCGCGATCCAGTCAGCTCGCGTTCACCTCGCCATTCCCAAGCCATCAGTTTTTGTTCGTGACGAACAAAAACCGACCGCTTCGGTACTACTCAATCTCTATGGCGGACGCACACTCGACTCTGCCCAGATTGCCGGCATTACCCACCTCGTTTCTGCCAGCGTGCCGCAGTTGCTATCTTCCAACGTGACCGTCATCGACCAGAGCGGCGCCTTGCTTTCGCAACTTAAGAGCAAAATGACTGAAGCTGGCCTCGATCAGGCGCAGATCAAATATGTTCGAGATCTGGAAGACTCAATCGGCAAGCGCATTGAAGAGATCTTGAAACCCCTGCTTGGTAATGAAAACTACAAGGTTCAGGTTGCCGCTGACATCGACTTCTCACAAAGCGAGCAGACAGCGGAAACCTACCGACCCAACAATACGCCCGAATCGTCGGCGGTTCGTAGCCTGCAAAACAATGAAACCGCGTCAGTCAACCAAACTGCCGGTGGCGTTCCCGGTGCACTGACCAACCAGCCCCCGGTCCCCGCCACGGCACCACTCACTACACCAGCCACTGGCCCAGGCACTCCTGCGAAGCCGGGCAAGCCGGGTGAAACTCAGGGAAAAGTTGCCGCAGCCGGCATTGAGTCCCCCCTCAACCCACTGGGTTCGCCGATCAGCACCACCAAGAAC
>Ga0209480_10001753_pt1 | contig 15526 bp, 10 predicted proteins | sample JI61114C2DNA_FD_187501 | JGI IMG/M metagenome (GOLD analysis project Ga0209480, IMG submission 187501) | Wastewater effluent complex algal communities from Wisconsin, to seasonally profile nutrient transformation and Carbon sequestration -... | ecosystem: Engineered > WWTP > Effluent > Algae...
AAAGATCAGGTTGACCACCAGGTAGAGTTGTACTGCATTGGCATACGGAATGCGTACGCCCCGTAGGTTTTCTTTGGTTACAAACCCGGGCTTTATAAAATTGAGCCAGATTGTTTTCAGGACTTTGTTTTCAAAATGGTAGAAAAAATCAATCACTTCATGGAAAAAGTGCCCGGCACTGAGATGGTGTTCATGAAAAACTTTTTCGCCGCATTGGTTGCAGACTTTTCCTTCAAATTGATGTCCGCAGTTTTTACAGGTATGGGTACCTCCCTTTTGTTTTATTGACATAATGGTCCGGTCTCGGCGATTGGTTAAATGTTCGCGGTGAAAATATCAAATTGTACAACGACAACTGCATTCAGTGGTTTTTTTTGAACAGAAATCTTAGTGAGAAATAATTCAACCAAAAATCGCTTTCCCTGTTATTATTAATATGGCAAAAGCTTCTACCGAACTGATACAGGCATTCCGGGAAACCGCCCGCCGCTTGCGGGATGGATCCGCCTATTCATGGGGTCATCACGGGGCCTGCAATTGTGGTAACCTGCTGCAGGTGCTCACCCCGCTCAATGAAATGGAAATTCTGACTTATGCGCATACGGGTACGGGTGAATGGACTGAATTGGCGGTGGAATATTGTCCCAGCAGCGGGGCACCCGTAGATCTGTTGATTTCAAAACTCGAACAGGCCGGATTGACGCCTACCGATATTCATCATATTGAGTATTTATCGGACCGGGCAGTCCTGGAACAATTACCCGGTGGATTCCGCTGGCTGAAACGGAATGTCAGGGAAGACGTTATCCTTTATTTTGAAGCCTATGCCTGCTTGCTGGAAATGCAATTGCAGATGGCCCACTATACCGAGCAACTGATTCAAGAAGCTCTGATCGGGGAAAAACAGGATAGGAAAGTGGAAACAGTGAGTTAGGCAGCGTGTACCAGACCAGTTTTTTCTGACAACCGGTGAAGAACTCACCGGTTTTTTGCGTCCGGACCTCTAAGGACTTTTCTTAACCAGCCGGATCATAGCACTGCTGCCTTCGGTACTGGCCAGGTAGGCATCCTGTTTAACACCGTTTACAATGGCCACCATATATGAAGTATTCGGTGGAATAGATCCCATGTTTTCTGCTACCATTACCAGCTCATTATCTTGCGCTAAGTCACTGACTGCCAGTTTTATAGTCCAAGCACCAGCCGCCAGCCTGATATGCTGATACAGGAGTTTATTATTCAGGAAAAGGGAAATGGAGTCGCCGTCTATTTCCGCGTTATCATAAAAACGGAGTTCGACAGAGTCACCGGCTACCGGTATTTCTTTAATAAATACTTTTTGGCGGCTGCTGAATTTTTCTTCAATAGTGGGTAATACAACAGGTATGGGTTCAGGTTTGGACTGAACAATAACCGGCTTTGGATCTGGTTTGGGCCCGGGCACCGATGAAGTTTTCCGGACCGGATCTTCGTTGATCACAACAGGAGCAGATACAAGCGGAGGTGCTTGTCTGACAGGAGCCGTAACCACCGGCGGTGGTGAAACAACGGGCTGTGAAGCAAGGGCGGCAATACTATCAATCAGGTACGGATCATTTCCCCCTACCATATAATTATCGATGATATAATCCCACTCATCGGCAAAATCAGTGTTTCCGGCTTTATCAAGATCTACCTGCCCTTTCGGATCATTTTCATCATCCCTGCGGGTGGCTTTCCCATCCAGCATCATTTTACTTCCTCCAGGACAATTAAAATCAGCCCGCGCCAGGAGGGGCATTTTACCCGGACTGCTTACCGAAAACCGACCCGCTTTTTCTTCCAGCAATTGATCATCCCACCAAATGGCCTCGTTGGTTCCCGGATCGAAATAACCTTTAATGCTATAACGACGGTAATGACTGGCGGATTCGTAGTAATACGAAGTGCCCGTCAGGCTATCGCCCTTCTGAATGATTTTCACTTCGACTTTCTGGCGGTTGATCCGGCCCTTCCAGACACCCGTGATCATCTGGCTGTGGCCAACTAGTGAAATACTGAGTAAAAGGAAGCTGAGGAGGGGTCGTATGATTATTTTTTTCAATTTGGAAGTTTAATGCTGTTTTTCCGGGCATCACTCAAACGACTGACTGATAACAAATATTTTGCCTGAAATTCAATGGGATTAGTTTTGGCTGGAATTTGGTTTATTTACTATATTAGTCCCGTATTTTGTGCCAAAACCAGCTTATAAAGGAAGTACTTACGCTCCTTTCACAAAGTTATTCTACGCTTTGTGCGTATTGGTCAAAATGCCGGATAGCCTATCAAAACCACCAGTTCTACAGAACACACTTTAAACCAAACTTCTGCAAGTATGAAAAAAATTGTACCTCAGTGTCAATTGAAGGGCCGCCCGTTTTCCATTGGCTGGTCCATCAACGAGGGCGTGAAAAGGGTTTTCCTTTTGGCTGTTCTCTTCAGTCTTTTTCAGATTTCTTATGGACAATCAGGCTATGAAAAGCCAAAGGTTGTGGTAGGTGAGTTAATCAAGGTGATTCCTTCTCTGAGGAATTTCTCCGCTGATGCCGATACCTCCATGATTACCCGGACCACTGAGGGTATGGTTGCCAAAAAAACCTGGACCAATCCGGCTTTTGACTTTGGCACCAATGCCAAAGGAGATCCCGTAGTCCAGCTTAATACAAAGAAACTGGGTAGTACCGCCACTACCAGTCCAAACGCCGGTACTGAGATCACTCAGAACTTTGACGGAATGGGCTATACCAGTGTGGCTCCCGCTGACCCCACCATGTGTGCAGGTCCCAACCATGTTATTCAAATGATTAACGGAGGTTCCGGTGCTTACTTTAAAGTCTGGGACCGCAGTGGTGTTCAGGTGGTAGGACAAACCTATATGGACCTGTTAACCGGCGCAGCTTATAGCGGTGCCGGCGACCCCGTAGCTTTATATGATCAGTTCAGCGGCCGCTATATGCTGACTGAATTTGGTTTCACCGGCGGTGTAACCAGCTATATCAATACTCTGATTGTTGCTGTATCGCAAACCAGTGATCCTGCGGGTGGCTGGTATATTTATCGTTTCCAGGACAACAGCTTCTTTGTGGATTATCCACACTGGGGTGTTTGGCCGGATGCGATCTATGCCACATCCAACGACTTTAATACTACCGGTACTGCCTATCTCGGTTCCTCTATTTATGCATTAAATAAGGCCAAGATGCTGACCGGTGATGTAACAGCAGAACTGGTACGTGTACGCCTGACCAGTACGGATAATAAATTTATTTCCACCGCACCTGTTAGTATCAGCGGACCCACGCCTCCCACGGCTGGTTCACCGGGTATGTTTGTGTATTATAATGATGACAACTACACGGCCTCTGGTACAGATGTGGATAGTCTGGGTATCATTACCATGCAACCCAACTTCACAACGCCATCCAGTACGGTTATCACTTTTTCACAGCAAATGACAACCGCCCCTTTTAAATCCAGGGTCTGCGCCAGCAGAAACTGTATCGCTTCAGGGGGGGCCGGCTATGACGCCTTAAGTGACCGGATCATGAACCGGGTACAATACCGGAATTTCGGCACACATGAAGCATTGGTATTAAATCATACGGTAGATGCAAACTTCCCTGGCACCGCTAAAGCCGGCTTACGCTGGTATGAACTCAGAAGAAGCGGCGGAGCCTGGAGCATTTTCCAGCAGTCTACTTACGCACCGGATGCTGATCACCGCTGGATGGGTTCTGTAAATATTAACAGTAAAGGACAAATTGCCCTTGCCTATAATCATAGTGGTACCGGTAAGTATGCCTCAATTTATTTCTCCGGAAGAAATGAAGCCGATCCCCCCGGCACACTGGCTGTCAATGATGTTTTATTACATCAGGGAACAGCTTATGGTACATTTGGTAACCGCTGGGGTGACTATAATGATCTGGCGAATGATGTGGTGAATGACTCCCTGTTCTGGTTTACCGCCATGTACGGAAGTGGCGCCAGCAGTTGGTCCACCAGGGTATCTTCCTTCAAAATCGGTCTCTGTACCCCAAGTGTTAGTTTAGCACTGACTCAGGCAGGTACGGTATCAGTGCCTGAAGGAACTGATATTGTTTATACAAATACGGTTAGTGCCGTTTGTGATCCGATCAACGGTTATACTTTAACTGATACGCTGCCCACTTCAGTAACCTGGGTGAGTGGAGGTTCCTATAACCCGGCCAACCGGGTAGTTACTTTTAATCCGGTGAATGTGGCAGCTGATGCAAGTGCTACCTATACCTATACGGTTAATGTGAATACAGGTTCTTATTTCGCACCTGTTCAACATATCAACGATGCAGGCACTGCACTGGCTCCTAACTGGACAGCCGCGTCCACTACTGCAAATGTCTGGGCTGTTTCCACTGCTTCTTTCCGCAGTGCTCCTTCTTCTTTCTTCTCCCCGAATGCAGCTGTAACTTCTGATCAGACTTTAGTCTCTACCGGAAGCTTTGCACTTACCAATAACCCGTCAGCCACACATTCTATGAGTTTCTGGCACCGGTTTGATGCGGAGTCAGGATGGGATGGAGGTGTGGTCGAAATCAGCACCAATGGTGGTACCACCTGGACTGATCTCGGACCGTTTATGAGCGGATTAACTTATACTGGTGTGCTTGGAACAGGTAATCCGATGGCTGGTCGTTCTGCTTTCACTGGTAACTCCGGTGGCAGTTTTGCCCAGACCAGAATTAACCTGAACAGCTTTGCCGGTCAGACTATAAAAGTCAGGTTCCGCTTTGCATCCGACAACTCATTGTCCAACGTTGGATGGTATGTGGACGATATCCTGCTGGAAAGCGGTCCTGTTGTAAACATGCGTACCAGCCTGTTCAACGGGTCAAACGTCCGCGTGGCTATATCCGATACAGTAACACGTATTACACAGGCTCCTTGCCTGGAAGTACCTGTTGTTGCGGCGCCGACTGTAACCCAGGCCACCTGTGCCGGACAGCTGACCGGTACCATCGTAGTGAATGCTACTGGCTCCACCACCATGGAGTACAGCATTGATAACGGGGCTACCTGGCAGACTTCCAATACATTTAACGGACTTGCTGCCGGTAACTATAATGTTATCGTTCGTTTTCAGGCAGCTACTCATTGCCTGACCCCATACGCTTCTAACCCGATCGTGATAAATGCACTGAGCGGAACACCTGTTGTAACCGCACCAACGGTTACTCAACCGCTTTGTCCGATCCTCACCGGTACCATTGTGGTGAATGCCACCGGTACAGGTACGCTTGAATACAGTGTGGACGGTGGTACCAACTGGCAGTTATCCAATACGTTCAATACACTGCCTTCTGGGTCATATAATATTGTTGTAAGAGAACAAAGCACCCCTGGCTGTCTGACCGTTTATAGCGGCAACCCGGTTGTGATCAATACGGTTATTCCTCCGCAGGTGGTTACACAACCGGCAAACAGTATCATTTGCCAGAATGGTAACACCACATTTACTTTCACGGATAATGCACCGGTACCTGCCCCGACTTACCAATGGCAGATCAGTACCAATGGTGGTGCTACCTGGACCAACCTGAGCAATGTGCCTCCGTTCTCCGGTGTAACCACCACCACACTTACACTCACCAGTACAGGTATTATTTATAATGGCAACCTGTTCCGTGGTAGTGTGACCAATGTGTGTGGTACTACTTTCACCAATATTGCTACGCTTACAGTGAACCCGATTCCTGTGGTGAACTCAGGTCCCAGCGGCTTCTGCGCCCCAGTTACCCTGACCGCTAACGGAAATGCCAATACATGGTCCTGGTCACCAGCTACCGGTCTGAATACCACAACAGGTACTACCGTAGTAGCCAGCCCGACTGTTTCAACCGTGTATACTGTTACTGGTACGATTACCGCCACAGGTTGTACGAATACCGCTTCAGTCAGCGTATTAGGTACACCGGTAACACCAGTGATCACGCCGGCCGCTCCGGTTATTTGTGCAGGAACTATTCAGCCGCTGACCGTTGCACCGACCACTTTTGGCGGAGCCTATACAGGCGCACCGATGGTTGTTACCACTACGGCTGGTCCTGCCTCTGTTTATCCGGCCAATATCAGTATTACCGGACTTCCAACTTCAGGTGTAAGAGTTAAGTCTATTACACTGAATGGAATGACACATACATGGCCTTCTGATCTGGATGTGCTGATTCAATCACCAACCGGTACAAATGTGGTGATCATGTCAGATGCAGGGGGAAGTACAGATATCAATAACATTAACCTGACCTTTGATGACGCAGCTCCATCATTGTTGCCTGCCACGCTGGTATCAGGAACTTACAGACCAACCAATCCGGCCGGTTCTGATAACTTCCCTGCTCCCGGACCTGGTTCTCTGACGCAAACCAATGCGCCATTGTCCAATTTCGCTGGTAATTTCAATGGTGACTGGAAACTGTTCCTGGTAGATGATGCAGGTGGTGATGCAGGTAGTGTTACCAGTTGGTCAATTGAATTTGAAGTACCGACAGCTGTTTGGACGCCCATTACCGGATTGTTCTCCAATGCAGCCGCCACGGTGCCTTATGTTGCCGGAACTGCAGCCTCTACCGTTTACTTCCTGCAGTCACCGACTACACAAACACAGTATACTTATACAGTCACTAATACACTGGGTACCTGTAGCTCAGGTTCTGCTTCTGTAACGGTTACGGTGAACCCGCTTCCGACAGTGGCTGTAAGTCCGACCGGTCAGTGCGGTCCTGTGGTATTGAACGCCACCGGCACATCCACCGCTTATACATGGAGTCCGGCCACTGGTCTGAGCAGCACCACCGGTGCTTCAGTAACAGCTAATCCGGTATTGAATACCACATATACGGTTACCGGCACTATAACTGCAACAGGTTGTACCGCTTCGGCAACAACGGTGGTAAATGCTACTCCGCCTACGCCAGTGGTTACCCCAACTGCAGTTAATATCTGTCTGGGTAGCACAACCACTATTACTGTGGCTCCCTACACAGCAACAACGGCTACAGCAGGTCCGCTTTCCATTCCGGCAGGTGCACCTGTAAGTACTTCTGGTGTGGCAAGCCCATATCCATCTGCCATTAATGTAGGCGGCCTGCCCACTTCCGGAGTAAGAGTGAAATCAGTTAATATCAACGGCATCTCCCATACATTCCCGGGTGATATCGATATGTTACTTCAGGCGCCAAACGGTTCTAATGTGATCCTTATGTCTGACAGAGGTGGCGGTGGTGACCTGGTTAATGCAAATTTTGTATTTGATGATGCGGCACTTTCCCTGTTACCAACAGCCAATATTACCAGTGGAACCTATCGTCCGACCAACGTGGCCGGACCGGATAACTTCCCGGCTCCAGGTCCAGGTTCAGTTAACCAATTGAATCCGAGTCTGGCTAATTTCACCGGTAACTTCAATGGTGATTGGAAACTGTTTGTCAACGATCAGGTAGGTGGCGATGTCGGAGCTATTACCAGCTGGAGTATCACATTCGAAGTGAATGGTGCAGTATGGACACCGGTAACCGGTCTCTTCACCGATGCAAATGCCTTGGTGCCGTATGTAGCCGGAACAATGGCCAGCACTGTATATGCCAAACCAACAACGACAACGGCATATAACGCAGTACGTTCAACAGCCACCTGTACTTCAGGTACAGGTACTTCAACGGTAACTGTATTCCAGCCGGCCTCCATCACTACTCAACCGGCTAATCAAACCGTATGTGCGGGTGCCAATGCCACATTCAGTGTAACAGCGGCCGGATCCAGCCTGGCTTATCAATGGCAGCTGAGTACAGATAATGGTACCACCTGGACGAATATTTCAGGTGCCAATGCGACTACTTATACTGTGGCCAATACCACAACCACACTCTCTGGCAGAAGATACAGAGTGATTATCACCAATACTTGTAATACGGTAACTTCAAATGCAGCTACCCTGACAGTGAATGCGCTTACGCCGGTGACCGCCACCGACCTCTGGAACCGCAGAATCTGTATCAGTGACACCCTTGTACCGCTGGTGGGTACACCTGTAGGTGGTAACTGGAGTGGTATCGGTGTATCCGGTTTCAACTTTATTCCGGGTGCAACAGCTGTTGGTACATACACACTGACCTATTCTTACACGAATGCGGCCGGTTGTACTTCTACCGATACTACTAAAGCAGTCGTAAGCGATTGTCCGGAAAGAATCCGCCTGCTGCGTGATGATGCACTGATCCTTTACCCGAACCCGAACAGTGGTCAGTTCTTCATCCGGATGAACAGTGTACTTTACAACTATCTGTCCATGCGGGTTTACACCAGCACAGGTCAGTTGGTCAGCACACAGGATTGGAAAGGTCTCGTATATGGTCGTGTCGTACCGATCAATCTGACTCACCTCCCTGCAGCTGTTTACATGGTACGCTTCATCTACGATGATGGAATACGGACTTCAGAGAAGACCTTCAGGGTGGTAATTGGAGGTCAATAACACGAGTTATTAAAATATCATAACCAAGGCGTTCCGGAAACGGAACGCCTTTTTCTTTTTTACCAACCTATCTTTATAATATGAGCCATGCGTTGATTGAGCAATTACTGAAGTACCAGCCTCTTTTTCATCCGGTTGTTCCGTTTGAACCCTGGCGGGAGAAACTGGTCATGCTGGACTTGTCTGTTACCAATACAGAACTGACCGATACAATACTGGAGGATGTTCACCTCTTCAGTGAATGGGTAACGGGGAAAATTCAGCAAGGCAATGCCCGTTATGCCATTGGCGGTTATGATGAACACCGGACCGTCTATAGTAAAAGCCGTGTGTTTGATGCAATCAACGATCGGGAACCCCGCCGATTACACCTGGGCGTGGATATTTGGGGGCAGGAGGGAACGGCCGTACTGGCTCCGCTGGACGGTATCGTGCATAGTTTTGCATTTAATAACCAAGTGGGCGATTATGGAGCTACTATTATTCTGAGTCACCGGCTGGAACGGCAGTCTTTTTTTTCACTTTACGGTCACCTGAACCTGCAATCACTGAAAGAACTTCGGGAAGGCAAACAGATAAAAAAGGGAGAAATATTTGCCGCATTGGGCTCACCTCCAGAAAACGGAAACTGGCCACCCCATTTGCATTTCCAGTTAATTGAAACAATGGATGGCTGGAAAGGAGACTACCCGGGTGTATGTCCTTTTTCAGAAAAGGAGAACTGGCTGGCTAATTCCCCGGACCCGGAACTGATCCTGCAGTTGAAACAATACCTCTAATACCCGGAGCCGGTTTTGCAGATAATAATTAGCTTTACACTTATTACAAAAATCAGTTGATGGCGAATTCCAATCTCAATTCAGAAAAGACAGGGTTAAGTGCAGCCGATGCAGCTTTTGAGAATACCATCCGCCCTTCACAGATCAGCGATTTTTCCGGTCAGGACCAGATCATCGAAAACCTGCGCATTTTTATAAAAGCAGCAAAAATCCGGGGCGAAGCGTTGGATCATGTGTTGTTTCACGGTCCTCCGGGTCTGGGTAAAACTACCTTGTCGAGAATTGTCGCCAATGAACTCGGCGTAAATATCAAAGAAACCTCAGGTCCGGTGATCGAAAAGCCGGGTGATCTCGCCGGATTACTCACCAGCCTGGAAGCGAATGATGTGCTGTTTATTGATGAGATTCATCGCTTAAGTACCGTGGTGGAAGAATATCTGTATGCCGCGATGGAAGATTACCGGATCGATATTATGATCGATTCAGGTCCCAATGCACGGAGTATACAGATCAATCTCAATCCCTTTACGCTGATCGGCGCCACCACCCGTAGTGGATTGCTTACCGCACCTTTATTATCCCGTTTTGCTATTAAATCAAGACTTGAGTATTATAAGTCAGATGTACTGAACAGAATCATTGAACGTTCAGCCGGTATTCTTCAGGCTAAGATTTCGTCTGCTGCCGTGGAAGAAATCGGTCGCCGAAGCCGGGGCACCCCCCGTATTGCCAACGGACTGCTCCGACGGGTCCGGGATTTTGCCCAGGTACTTAACGATGGCAACCTCGATTTAGGCATCACCCAGCACGCATTAAAGGCGCTGAATGTGGACGAGCATGGCCTGGACGATATGGACAACCGCATTCTTGGCACAATTATCGATAAATTCAAGGGAGGACCTGTAGGCATCACCACCATTGCCACCGCCGTAGGCGAAGAAGCTGGCACCCTGGAAGAAGTGTATGAGCCTTTCCTGATTCAGGAAGGCTTCTTACAACGAACTCCAAGGGGCAGGGAAGTTACCGCCAAAGCCTATGAGCACCTGGGAAAGAAACCAGGCAGCCAGCCCGGTCAGGTACCTCTGTGGTAAGCAACGGATACCCGTTGTGATTTGTCAATATTAAATAACCTTTTATGAAATTCACGTATGCCATTTTATGGGTAATGACACTTGCATCCTTTGCCTGTAACAAGAAAGACAATAACGGGACAATCAATTATTTTAAAGCGGAAGTAATCAATACAAACGATATCAGTTGCAGCCGGCCGTTAATTTCAATTGATCCCTCCGATACCGCTGCGGTCAGTGTGATTACCGGTATTTCCGCACAGCTTTATGTAGCAGATCAGCTCCCGGCCGCCCTGAATACAGTCGGTCAGAAATTGAATATCACCGTTGCTAAGTTGGGTCCGGCGGATGATTTTGCCTGTAACGGCATCGGGGTTTCCTATTTTCACATAAAAGTGGTGACCGCGATAAGCCGGAATTAAAAAAAGGATTACAGGTTCCCCTGCAATCCTTCAATAAACAAAACATATCGTATTACTGAACCACGAGCCGGAAACCGTTGCCGTGGATATTCACGATTTCGATTTTACTGTCGTCTTTCAGGTACTTGCGCAATTTGGCAATATACACGTCCATGCTACGGCCATTGAAATAAGTATCACTGCCCCAGATCTTTTTCAGGGCCTGTTCCCTGGGTAATAGATCATTCAGGTGTTCAGCCAGCATTTTCAGCAGTTCATTCTCCTTAGGCGATAAAGTCTGGGTAACGCCGTTATGAATCAGTTGGCGCAGCTTGGGATTAAAGTGGTAAGTGGACAGGTCGAATTCCTTGTTTTCACTTTCCTTATTTTGCTCCTCATTCCGCTTCAGGATCGCTTTGATCTTCAGCATCAGCACTTCACTGTCAAAGGGCTTGGTGATATAATCATCCGCACCCAGTTTATAGCCCTGGATCACGTCTTCCTTCATGGTTTTGGCACTCAGGAAAAACAGGGGGATATCCGGGTCTACATCGCGTATTTCTTCCGCCAGGGTGAATCCGTCCATATTGGGCATCATCACATCCAGCAGGCAAAGTTCAAACTTTTCACGCTGGAAGGCAGCCAGTCCGAGACGGCCATCCCTTTCCAGGGTAACATCATAGTCATTTAACTCAAGATAATTCTTCAGCACAGTTCCCAGGTTGGGATCATCTTCGCACAATAAAATTTTAGGTTTCTTCGCTTCCATGATCTGGTGGTTTTATATTGGTGACAAATAAAGTTAAAGCATTTCAGGGGTTCAAGTATCCGGGCCGAATTTTTTGTTAAAACAGGGTTTCCCGTACTTCGTACCTCGTATTTCGCACTTTTCTCAGTTTTTTGTTTTACGGAATCTCCTTGTCACCCTGAGTAGTCCCGCCAAAGTATTTTTTCTGGGCCGATGAAATTATTCATGCGGGACGTATCGAAGGGTCGTACTTTGTACTTCGTACCTCGTACTTGCTGCTGTCAGGCTTTTACTTATTAGAATAAAAACTGTGCCATGCATATCACCCCCGACAACCGTTTGAAGAAATTAATCATAATAGGTGACCGTCTCCTCATAAAACCCACCCGCCCGGATGAAAAAACCGCCAGCGGGCTCTACCTTCCTCCCGGGGTCCAGGAAAGGGAGAAAGTCCAGCAGGGTTATGTGATCAAAGCGGGTCCCGGTTATGCCATTCCCATGCCGATGGAAGACGAACCCTGGAAAACCGATGAGGAAAAAGTGAAATACCTGCCCCTGCAGGCCAAAGAAGGCGACCTGGCCATCTTCCTGCTCAGCGGCGCCACGGAAATCATGTACGAAAATGAAAAATACTTTATCGTGCCCCAGGGAGCGATTTTGATGCTGGAGAGGGAGGAAGAATTATAGTCGGGAGTCGGGAGTCAGTAGTCAGTAGTAAGACCAGACAAACGACTATAGATTAATGACTATCGACTTCTTTCTTTCTTCATCCGGATATCCTAACTTTCCCCCCAAATCTTCAACCATGCCCGACAGTGCCAAATTCCTCGAAACCGTAAAAACCGGTTATACTTTCAAGGGAGAATCTTTTAAACTGGGCAGCGCCATGCTCGATGGACAGGTGGTGCCAGGGGCCGATGTGGCCATTCCTTTTAAAACATTAAATCGCCACGGGTTGATTGCCGGGGCTACCGGTACCGGGAAAACAAAAACCCTGCAGGTGCTGGCTGAAGGTCTGAGTGCGGCGAGTATTCCGGTACTGCTGATGGATATCAAGGGTGACCTGAGCGGGATTGCGGCTGCAGGAACGGTCAATGATAAAATCAATGATCGCTGCCAGAAACTCGGTATTACATTTACGCCCACAGCTTCTCCGGTAGACCTGCTCACCCTGAGCAACCAGAAAGGGGTAAGACTCCGGGCCACGGTGAGTGAGTTTGGCCCTGTACTGCTCTCAAAAATTCTTGGACTCAATGATACACAAGGTGGCTTTGTAGCCATGATCTTCAAATACTGCGATGATAACAAACTGCCCCTGCTGGACCTGAAAGACTTTGTCAAAGTATTGCAGTTTGTGAGTGATGAAGGCAAAGCCGAACTGGAAAAAACATACGGAAAGATCTCCACCACTTCCACCGGAACCATCCTGCGTAAAGTGATCGAACTGCAACAACAGGGAGCTGATGTATTTTTTGGCGAAAAAAGCTTTGAAGTGGATGACCTGATGCGCATCAGTGAAGACGGACGCGGCATGATCTCCATTGTACGGGTGACCGATCTGCAGGATCGCCCTAAACTATTCTCTACTTTTATGCTGCAACTGCTGGCCGAACTCTATGCCAGCTGCCCGGAAGAAGGGGATATGGACAAACCCAAACTGGTGATGATCATCGACGAAGCTCACCTGATCTTCCAGGAAGCCAATGATGCTTTACTGCAGCAGATTGAAACGATCATCAAACTGATCCGCTCCAAAGGGATCGGCATCTATTTCTGTACCCAGAACCCGATGGATGTTCCGGCTGCTGTACTGGCCCAGCTGGGACTGAAAGTACAACACGCCCTGCGTGCCTTTACCGCCGCTGACCGTAAAGTGATCAAACAAACATCGGAGAACTATCCGGAAACGGAGTTTTATAAAACGGAAGACCTGATCACTCAATTAGGAACCGGTGAAGCACTAGTGACCATTCTCAATGAAAAAGGGATCCCCACACCACTGGTTCATTGTATGCTTCGGCCTCCGCAGAGCCGGATGGATATCCTTTCAGAAATGGAGATCGATGCCCTGGTGAGTCATTCAAAAATTGCCCGTAAATACAATGAAGTGATCGATAGTAAGAGTGCGTATGAGATCCTGACGGAGAAACTGGAAGAAGCTGCGAAAAAAGAAGCAGACCAAAAAGAGGAGGAGGCCGAAGCCAAAACGGAGAAAAAATCAACGAAGAAGGAAAAAGGATTTTTTGATGATCCGGTGGTGAAGAGTATGACCCGCACGGCCGGTAATACCATCGTCAGAACCTTACTGGGTGTACTCGGTCTCGGCGGCCGCACCCGCCGTAAGAGTTTATTTTAAATAGACCCGACCCGTCGCGTCCATCCCGATTTTATTTTCAGCCTGGAGAAAGCTCAGCACTTTCCAGGCTTTTTCTTTTTTAATGCCACTCAGTTGTTGCAGCAGGATTTTATTATCAACCGGAGCTGTTCCCAGTAACTGTAGTAACCGTTGCTCAATGGCGACAAACTCCTCTTTACTCAGTACCGTTGCTTTTTGTTTCAGGCAATTATCACAGATGCCGCAGTCCTTCATGTTGGCGTCGCCAAAATAATGGCCAATGATCCGGCTCCGGCATTGGGTGTCTTCCTGCACAAACTGAATCATCTGTCTCATCCGGCGGCGAAACTGCTCTTTCCGTTTATTATACGCCACCATATCAATAGATATATCACCGGCTTTCACGCGGTTACGCATCAGGTACACCTGGGGATTATCTTTTCTGGGTTGGTAGTGAATCACGCCGGCCTTATCCAGCATTACTAAATCATTTTTAACCGCCGCCGATTCCTTGCGGAGCAAACCCGCCAATACAATTTCTGAAACGGCCACCGGCATATCATAGATTCCCTCATAAGCCCTTAACAGGGATTTGATACAGGGTTCCAGATCCGGGTAATTTCCTTCAAATGCATACAGCCCTTCTTTATTGATCGTAAAGATCACCGTGGAGGGCAGGAATACCTGTTCGTTAAATGACAACCAGTCTTCCTGTTCCAGCGACCGCATCGCATTCATCAATGTGTGTGGAGCAAATGGGAATTTTTTCAGGAAATCAGCAATATCAAAATCATAATATTGCCCGCTGCCACTTCCCGTTGGTAACTGCAGGTAATTGGCCAAAGCCTGGTATACTTCCCTGATTTCTTCAAGCGAGGGAAAACGAAGGGAGGCCATTTCGTCCAGTTCTTTCAAATCCCGCTCATCATACAACAATACCGCATACGAGGTCTTCCCATCCCGGCCGGCCCTTCCGGCCTCCTGATAATAATTCTCCAGACAATCCGGCACATCGGCATGTACTACAGTTCTTACATCCGGTTTATCGATCCCCATGCCAAAAGCATTGGTACAGACAATCACCCGGATCGTATTTTTGATCCAGGCTTCCTGTTTGGCGGACCGTTCTTCCTGGTTGAGTCCGGCATGGTAAAAATCTGCGGGTATGCCTTGCAGTTGTAACAGCTCAGCGATTTCTTTGGTGCGTTTCCGGCTTTTGCAATACACGATACCGGTACCCGGTACTTTTTTCAGAATATCAATGATCTTATTGATCTTGGAATCCATCCGGAAGCAACTATAGGAAAGGTTGGCCCTTTCAAATGACTGACGGTAAATCTGCGGCTGTTGTAATTCCAGTTTCTGTGCAATATCGTCCTGAACTTCAGGTGTGGCCGAAGCGGTAAGTGCCAGGATGGGCACATTAGGTAATTCGGTCCGCAGAGCGGCAATACGCAAATACGGTGGACGAAAATCATAGCCCCATTGTGAAATACAATGCGCTTCATCCACTGCTATCAGGTGTACGCCTAATCCAGGCAGGTATTCTTTAAACAGGCTGGTCTCTAATCGTTCCGGCGATACATACAGGAATTTACAATTACTCTCCATGGCGGTATGAAACGTGCGGATCACTTCCTTGCGGCTCATACCGGAGAAAATT
>Ga0209480_10001756_pt1 | contig 15522 bp, 17 predicted proteins | sample JI61114C2DNA_FD_187501 | JGI IMG/M metagenome (GOLD analysis project Ga0209480, IMG submission 187501) | Wastewater effluent complex algal communities from Wisconsin, to seasonally profile nutrient transformation and Carbon sequestration -... | ecosystem: Engineered > WWTP > Effluent > Algae...
AAAACAGACAAAATCGTATTCGAAAACGTAAAAATCCTTGATGCAGGTGCAAAAGGTGTATCGGTAGCAAAAGCTCCTGATGGCAAAGTAATATTTCTTCCAAATGTAGTACCAGGCGATGTGGTAGACGTACAAACAATGAAGAAAAGAAAAGCCTACTACGAAGGTAAAGCAATTAAAATCCATGAATTTTCAGAACATAGAATTGAACCGGTTTGTGAACATTTTGGTGCTTGTGGCGGTTGTAAATGGCAAAACATGAAATACAGCCAACAATTGTTCTATAAAAATCAGGAAGTTTATAATAATTTAAAACGAATTGGTAAGATTGAATTACCTGAATTCGAGCCAATTTTAGGTTCGGAAAAGCAATTGTTTTACAGAAATAAAATGGAATTTGGTTTCTCGAATGCGCGTTGGATGACCGATGCCGAAATTCAATCGGGAACTGAATTTGATAATAAAAATGCACTTGGATTTCATATTCCAAGAATGTGGGATAAGATTTTAGATATTGAGAAATGTCATTTACAAGAAGATCCTTCGAACGAAATTCGTAACGAAATCAAACGTTTTGCAAACGAAAATAACTTAACGTTCTTCAATGCTAGAGCAGTGGAAGGTTTGTTGCGTACGTTGATGATTCGTACCGCTTCAACTGGTGAAATTATGGTGTTGATTCAGTTTTATGAAAATGATAAAAACGGAATTGAATTGATGATGAATTTCTTAGCTGAGCGTTTTCCTCAAATAACTTCGTTACAATATGTTATCAATCAGAAATTGAATGATACGTTATATGACCAAGACATTATTTTATTCAAAGGTCGCGATTATATTTTGGAAGAAATGGAAGGTTTGCATTTTAGCATTAATGCGAAATCGTTCTATCAAACCAATTCGGATCAAGCGTATGAATTGTACAAAATTACTAGAGAATTTGCAGGTTTAACAGGAAATGAAACCGTTTACGATTTGTATACAGGAACCGGAACTATAGCGCAATTCGTATCGAAAAAAGCGAAAAAAGTTATTGGTGTTGAAGCTGTTCCAGAGGCAATTATTGATGCAAAAGCCAATGCAACACGCAATAAAATTACGAATTGTGAGTTTTATGTAGGTGACATGAAAAACGTTTTCAATGACGAATTCATCAACCAACACGGACAACCAGATGTTATCATAACCGATCCTCCAAGAGATGGAATGCATAAAGATGTGGTAGAAATGTTATTGAAAACTGATGTACCAAAAATTGTGTATGTAAGTTGTAATTCGGCAACACAAGCACGTGACTTAGCATTAATGGACGGAAAATACAAAGTAGTTCGTGTGCGTCCTGTGGATATGTTTCCGCAAACGCATCATGTGGAAAACGTGGTTCTTTTAGAAAAAAGATAATACTTGTCACATTGAGCCTGTCGAAATGTTACAAAACGACTTCGACAAGCTCAGTCTGACAGAATAAGATAAATATGAAAAAAATAGTTTTTTTAACTCTATCCTTGCTTTTAGCTGTTTCATTTTGGAACTGCGAAAAAGATGATATTTGTGCCGAAGGAACGCCCGTAACACCTCGATTAATTATTGAGTTTTACGACGCTGCTAATCCTACTGTTTTAAAAAATGTTACGAATTTAGGTATAATTGAACCTACTTTCACAGAAGGAATTCCTTTTAATGGCGTTTCTAAAATTGAAGTTCCTTTGCGAACAAACTCGACTACAACAACTTTAAATTTTATTGAAAATGGAGGTGACACAACAGATACTTCTGATGATAACCCAGATGCAATAACATTCAATTATGCTACGAGTAATGTATATATTTCACGCGCTTGTGGCTACAAAACTATTTTTCAATTAGACCCAACAAATCCCATTGTGCTATCACCAGATGCAGCTAATTGGATTCAAAATATTGTAGTTTCTCAACCTAATATCGAAAACGAAAATGAAGTACATGTTAAGATTTATTTTTAGTATCGCTTTACTGTGTTTTTCGATAATTGGAAACGCACAAAAAAAAGACACTACCAAAGTTGTGTATCCAGATCGCTATGGTTTACGCGTTGGTGTTGATTTACATCGATTAACAAAATCGTTTTATGATGACAATTATAAAGGATTAGAGGTTGTTGCTGATTATCGCTTAACTAGACGTTATTATATTGCAGGAGAAATTGGTAACGAAGAAAAAACCGTTGACGATGATCGTTTAAACTTTACTACAAAAGGAACGTATTTTAAAGTTGGTTTTGACTACAACTCTTTTGAAAACTGGTTAGACATGGAAAACATGATTTATGTGGGAATGCGTTATGGTGTGAGTAGTTTTAGCCAAACGCGTAATTCGTATAAAATTTATGACCCAACCAATTATTATGGTGAAACGATTATAACTTCTGGAGAAAAATTTAGCGGATTAAATGCGAGTTGGATTGAAGTTATTGGTGGTGTAAAAGCTGAACTATTCAATAATTTATATTTAGGTTTCTCATTGCGATTGAACTATTTGGTTTCTAATAAAAGACCTGAAAACTTTGATAATTTATACATTCCGGGATTTAATCGTACTTATGACGGAAAATTTGGAGCTGGTTTGAATTATACGATAAGTTATTTTATTCCGATTTATAAAAAGAATAAAGAAGTTAAAAAATAAAGAAAAGGTTCACGAAAGTGAGCCTTTTTTGTTTTTAACGATAATTCAATATTGATTAAAATAGTATCTTTGAAGCAAGAAACATCAATTCATAAAAATGAAATTATTCACTCTTAAACTATTGTTTTTTCTATTTTTAAACAACTTTTTCGCATTTTCGCAAGACCAAGAATGTATTTTATATTTTAAAGATGGAACTTCTCTTGAAGGATATGGAATGCTGAAAATTGTTAATATTTTAGATCCTAAAGAGAAAATTAAATTTAGATTAACAAAAGAAGAAAAAGGTGATTTTTGGGATTTTGAAGATATATCTAAAATTACGTTTATTGGATTTGAAATAACAAAAACATTTGAATATGTAAAAACAAGCAAGTTAGAATATCCTAAATTACTAGAAATTTTAGTTGATGGCGAAGTAAAACTTTATCGAAGTCCAGAATCTATAACGCATAGATTCTATTTTGATAATAATGATATAGGAAAAAACAACTTCCCAAAAACTTCTGTAACTAGTGTACAAAACAATTATTTAAAAAGAGATAATGAAGAGATTGCAACATGTATTGATTGTTCAGTTTTTAAGAATTGGGCAAAAAATGTTTCTAATTATCTTTCAGATTGTACAACATTAGTAGATGACCTCAAAAACTATAAATATACTTTTGCTAAACTTGAAGATGCCATTATTTTTTATAATGATTTTTGTACTGAATGATAGAATAGGTTCTCGAAAGTGAGCCTTTTTTGTTTTAAAAATTGTAAATATTTTATTATATTTTGGAAACAAATAAAATCTAACAATTTTAAAAAATACAATTCTTAAGTACATTTCCTTAAACAAAATAAGTCGTAAATAAAAACACTAAAACTTTTTAAATGAAAAAAATTGTATTATTTCTGCTAATTTTTCCAATCTCACTTTTTGCAAAATTTAATTCTGGAGAAATAACTTTTAATGACGGCAGTGTTAAATCTGGTCTAATTGAAGTTCCAAAATACAAGGACACTAAAATTAAATTTAAACAAAGTAACGATGCAGTAGTTGAAAAATTTAAAGTTGAAGATGTAAAAGGATTTCAAATTTTAAATGATAAAAATGAAACAGAAAACTACATTACACTAAGGGTAGGCAATAACAAAATACTGAATCCAAAAAAATTTAATATTGATGAAAAAAAATCTTTTGTAAAGATTGTCAAACAAGGAAAAATAAGTGTTTACTTAATTCATTACGAAGGGAATACAACTAGTGGAGGAAACGGAGGAATGACAGTCAATAGTTACGGAGCTGACGCTTATTATCTTCAGAGAGAAAATGACGACTTTGCTTTTGCTATTGGATTACATCGATATGATTTAAATTTTATGGCTGGTATGAATTTATATGCAGTTGTGGAAATGAATTTTAAAGAAATTTGTCCTGAATTTGTTAACAAACTAAAAGAAGCAGATTTAAAAGCAACTGAATTTTCAAGGATTGTGGACATCTATGAAGAAAACTGTGGGAAAAAGTAAACACTCCCAGCAAATTCTTTTTCGTTGTTAAAATTCATAAAAAATCCCGAGCTAACTCGGGATTTTATCTTTATGCTATATTCTTATTTCTTAACTGGAATATTCTCTAAAATTTCCAAAACAAACTTCCAAAATTTCTGAGACGATTTAATTGACGCTCTTTCATCTGGGCTGTGTGCTCCGTGAATGGTTGGTCCAAAAGAAATCATGTCCATGTTTGGATAATTCGTACCTAAAATACCACATTCTAATCCTGCATGACAAGCAACTACTTTTGGTTTTTCACCGTTTTGTTTCTCGTAAATTGAAGTCAATACATCTAGAATTTCCGAGTTTACGTTTGGTGTCCAACCTGGATAACTTCCTCCAAATTCTACTTCGCAACCAAATAATTCATAAGCCGAACGCAAGCTATTTGCTAAATCCATTTTAGAACTTTCCACAGAAGAACGCGTTAAATTCTGAATCGAAATTTGTCCGTCTTTTACAATTACACGTGCAATATTATTCGAAGTTTCTACCAATTCTTCCATATCAGCCGACATTCTGTAAACGCCGTTGTGTGCTGCATAAATCGCTCGTAACAAACCTTCTTGTACGCCTAAATCCATTACTTTCGCTGGAATTGTATCATTTTTAACAATTTCAATCGTTAAATTCGGTTCCATTGTTTTGAATTCGGTTTTGATATCACCAATTACTTCTTGCATGTCAAAAACAAAGGCTTCGTCATACATTTCGGCAATAATAACTTTCGCTACACTTTCTCTCGGAATTGCATTACGCAAACTTCCACCTGAAATTTCGGCAATTTGCAATCCAAAATTCTCAAATCCGTCAAATAATAAACGGTTCATGATTTTGTTAGCATTTCCTAATCCTTTATGAATATCCATTCCTGAGTGTCCACCTTGTAAACCTTTCACAGTAATCGTGTAACCCACAGAACCTTCTGGCGTTTCTTCTTCGTTGTAATCTCTTGTAGCTGTTACGTCAATTCCACCTGCACAACCGATATCTATTTCATCATCTTCTTCTGTATCTAAATTCAATAAAATTTCACCTTGTAACACACCACCTTTTAAGTTCAAAGCGCCTGTCATTCCAGTTTCTTCATCAATGGTAAACAAAGCCTCAATTGCAGGATGTTTAATATCTGTAGATTCTAAAATCGCCATAATCATCGCTACTCCTAACCCATTGTCGGCACCAAGTGTAGTTCCTTTTGCACGAACCCAGTCACCATCAACATACATATCAATTCCTTGTGTATCGAAATCAAAATTAGTGTCGTTATTTTTTTGATGTACCATATCCAAATGTCCTTGAAGAACAATTGGTTTGCGGTTTTCCATTCCTGGCGTTGCTGGTTTGCGAATGATTACGTTTCTAATTTCGTCTTCAAACGTTTCTAATCCTAAACTGGTTCCGAAGTTTTTCATGAATTCAATCACACGCTCTTCTTTTTTAGACGGACGTGGCACCGCATTCAAATCGGCAAATTTGTTCCAAAGTGGCTTTGGTTCCAGATTTCTAATTTCTTGGCTCATTATATTTTTGTAGTTTTTAAGTGTCTAAGCAACAAAGTTACAAAGTTTAATTTCTTTACAAATTGATTTGTGATTATATTTACGTTTTAAAAAACGCTGTGAAAAGAAAATTCGTCTTTCCTTTATTTTTAGTTATTCAAATCATCGTAGTGAAAACGATTGGTTTGTTTCCTGATTTTGTAGAAAATTGGTACAGCAAAGGTTTTTATCCAAAATTGGCTTTCTTGTCGAGAAAAGCATTGGGTTGGTTACCATTTTCTTTTGGTGATATAATCTATTTTATACTGATTTTACTTTTATTTAGATGGATTTGGAAGCATCGAATTGGATTTTTCAAAGAATGGAAAAATAACGGATTGGCCATTTTGAGTTGGGTTTCTGTATTTTATTTTTTCTTTCATATTCTTTGGGGAATGAATTATTACCGTATTCCGTTGCAAGAAAAATTGCAGATTGAAAAAGAATATTCAATAGACCAATTGAAAGTTTTTATTGAAAAAATGTTGTTGAAAACCAACGAATTGCAGTTAAAAATCACAAAAAATGATTCGGTTGCCGTTGTGATTCCGTATTCGCATGACGAAATTTATAATTTGGCTTTGAAAGGGTATGATAACATCCCAACCGATTTACAAGAATTCCGTTACGAAGTAAAAAGCATTAAATCTTCGTTGTTCAGTTATCCGTTGAGTTATATGGGATTTGGCGGTTATTTGAATCCGTTTACCAATGAAGCGCAAGTGAATTATTTGAAACCAAAATACACTTCTCCTTTAACCACTTGCCACGAAATGGCGCATCAAACGGGAATTGGAAGTGAAAGCGAATGCAATTTTATCGGATTTGTAACTGCTACTAAAAACGAGGATTTGTATTTCCAATATTCAGCATACAGTTTTGCGTTGCGCTATGCGCTAAATAATTTGGATATAATAAAAGAAGGAAGTTCTAAACCTTTTGTGGAAAAAATCAACAAAGGTGTTTTAAAAAACTTTGAAGAAAATAAAATCTTTTGGAAGGAATACCAAACGCCAATCAATACGTTTTTTGAATATTTCTACGATAATTTCCTAAAAGCCAACCAACAAAAAGACGGCATGGAAGGGTATAGTAAATTTGTAGGATTAGCAATTGGGTATGAGGAAGTAGGCAGTCTCGGTGATCAGTCACAGTAATTTAACGTAAGAGTTCTCTATACCTTCATATTAAGCGAATACTCGTACTGACGACTGCGACTGCGACTGAACACTTATACTTCATCACTCGTGAAACTCACTTGATTTCTCTTTTTATATGGACGCATAATCAAACGCGCTTCTCTGTCGAATCGGATGTAATTGTACACCCAGTTTAGGAATACTACAGCTTTATTTTTGAATCCGATTAACGAAAATAAATGCACAAACATCCAAACAAACCAAGCAAAAACACCACTAAATTTGTAATTTGGTAAATCAACAACCGCTTTGTTTCTTCCTATGGTTGCCATTGAACCTTTGTCTTTGTAAACAAACGGTTTTAATTCCTTTTTATCTAATAATCGGATTACATTTTCGGCTAATAATCTTCCTTGTTGCATTGCAGGTTGTGCCATCATGGGATGTCCTTGTGGATATTCTTCTGAAGTCATCACAGCAATATCTCCAATTGCAAAAAGATTATCATAACCTTCTACTTGATTAAATTGGTTGACTTTAATTCTGTCAACGTTTTTGATGAAACTATCTGCTTTTAAGCCGTGAGGCAAAGCACCTTGTACACCAGCTGTCCAAATTACTGTTGCAGAATCGAATGATAAATCGGAATTCGTAGTGACTGTTTTTCCATCATAACCTGTAACACGAACGTTTTTCCATACGCTAACTCCTAAATCCAACAGAAACTTTTCTGCTTTTTCAGAGGCATTTTCGCTCATCGTATTCAGAATTCTATCTCCACTTTGAATGAGATTGATTTCCATTTTTCGAACATCTAAATCGGGATAATCTTTTGGAAGAATCGCTTTTTTCATTTCGGCTAAAGCTCCGGCTAATTCAACTCCTGTTGGACCACCACCAACTAAAACGAAATTCATCAAACTATGACGTTCGTCGATATCATTGGTAAGCAAAGCTTGTTCAAAATTCTCTAAAATTAAACTACGAATATTCAACGATTGCGGAATCGTTTTCATCGCCATACTATTACGCTCAATTTCTTTATTTCCAAAATAATTGGTTTTTGAACCGGTAGCAATGACTAAATAATCAAATTTTAATTCGCCAATATCAGCGTAAATCGTATTGTTTTGGGCATCAATTTCACGAACTTCTGCCAATCGGAAATAAAAATCTTTATATTCTTGAACAATTTTTCGAATTGGGTACGCAATCGAATCGGGCTCTAAACCGCCAGTTGCTACTTGGTACATCAAAGGTTGAAAATTGTGATAATTATGTTTGTCTAGTAAAACGACTTGTACTTTCTTGTTGCGAAGTTTTTTCGCTAAAGAAATTCCAGCAAAACCACCACCAATGATGACAATTCGAGGAAAACTACTACGAGGAATATTCATTTATCATTGTAAATTTATCAAGTCAAAGATAAGAAGAAAAAGAATTGAATGTTTCGCAAAATAGTTAATGATTATTTAAATTTGAAATAGTAAACTTGTAACAAATTAGTTCTAACGACTACTTATTGTATATGAAATCAGAATCGGAAGCACTTTTCGTAAAGCAACTTAAAGAAAATCAGAATATAATCCACAAAATTTGTCGATTGTATACTACTGATGCTGACGCGCACAAAGATTTGTTTCAGGAAATTACGATTCAATTATGGAAGGCTTTTCCAAACTTTAGAGGAGATTCTAAATTTACAACTTGGGCATACCGAGTTGGCTTAAATACTGCAATTACACTTTACCGAAAAAAGAAAAGAACCATTGATACTATTGAGTTTGACAGCACTTTTCATAAGGTAACACAAGACGATTATAACTTTGAGGAAGAAGAAAAATTAAAACTATTATACAGCGCCATAAGTGAATTAAATGATATTGAAAAAGCGCTCGTTTTCTTGTATTTAGAAGACAAAGATTACACTGAAATATCTGAAACATTAGGTATTAGTGAAGTAAATGCACGGGTAAAAATGAACCGTGTAAAAGGAAAATTAAAAAAAATATTAAATCCGTAATCATGGATGAATTAGAAATATTAAAAAAAGATTGGAAGAAAAACGAAAATGCTTTCGACCAAGTTACAGAAAAAGAAATATACGGAATGCTACACAAAAGATCATCATCAATTGTGAAGTGGATTTTGATTATTAGTGTTTTAGAGTTTTTATTTTTAAGGCTTTTAGACCTATCTATATTTTTAGATGATGAGTATTCTAATAGAATGAAAGAACATCATATTTATGATTTTGAAAAATTTGTTACTATTTTCAATTTTGTAGTTTTACTTGTTTTTATTTATTACTTCTATAGAAATTTAAAGGCAATAAACTCTTCTTCTTCTGTAAAAAAACTCATGCAAGACATAATTAACACAAGAAAAATTGTTAAGTATTATGTTTGGTATAATCTTGTTTTGGTTGGAATCACAAGTGCTATTGTTATTTATTCTCAATTTATGTATGATAAAAATATTAATCACTTGTATGATAAATACCAATTGTTCTTTATTTTGGGTGGATTTTTCTTCGTAATAATTATACTTTTACTATTTTGGTTATTTTATAGATTACTTTATGGCATTTTATTGAGAAGACTTCAAAAAAACTATAACGAACTTCAAAAAATAGATTTTTAATGAAACATTTATTTTTAATTGCTGGACTTTTAACTACTATATTAGGGAATTCACAAGAGTTAGAGAAAAGTTTACTTTGGCGGATTTCGAATAATGAATTACAAGAGCCATCATATTTATATGGAACAATTCATGCTACTTGCGATGCCAAATTAGATGAAAATACATTAAAAGCATTAGATGAAACCAAGCAATTGTTTTTAGAATTAGACATGGACGACAAATCGATGCAAATGCAAATGCTAAAGCACATAAAAATGAATGATGGTACTAAACTATCAACATTATTAACTGCTGAGGAATTTAAAATTGTAGACGATTTCTTGAAAAAAAACATGAACATGTCTGCCAAAACGTTTGACACTTTCAAACCTTTCATGGTCAGTACGATGCTTTTACCAAAGCTATTAGACTGTGACTTTCAATCAGTTGAATCAGAATTAATGAAAGTGACCAAAGAGCAAGGAGAAGAAGTTTTTGGTTTAGAAAAAATGGAAGATCAAATGAAAGTTTTTGATGCAATTCCATACAAAACACAAGCAGAAGAATTACTTAAAACAGCGAAAGGTGATTTATCTAACGAAAAAGATGAATTCAAAAAAATGCTAGTGATTTATGAAGAAAAAGATATTGAAGGCATGTTAAGAATGATGGATGATTCAGATAATAAAATTACTTCTGAAAACCAAGATGTTTTATTGAACAATAGAAATAAAAACTGGATTCCAATTATGATTAAAACCATGAAAAATAAAGCAACCTTTTTTGGTGTTGGTGCTGGTCATTTAGCTGGAGAAGAAGGTGTAATTAAACTATTGCGAAAACAAGGGTTTAAAGTAGAAGCGGTAAAATAAAAAAAGAGGCAATTGCCTCTTTTTTTATTTTTAATATTTCCACATTCTTTCTCTGTCTAATTTTGCTTTTTCATCCAATTCTTCAGCAGGAATTACTTTTAAAAGTGATGGATGTTGTTCAATTGCAAATTCAATCATTTCAACTACTTCGTCCACTGTTGCATTTTCATAATCAATTTTCAATGGCTCTTTAATGACAAATGATTGTAATATTCCTTTCTTTTTGATGCGCAGCCCTTTTCTGTCAAACGAACGTCGAAATCCATCAATTACAATAGGAACAACAATAGGTTTATGTTGCAAAATAATATGAGCAGTTCCTTTTCTAACAGGTTTAAAAGAACGAGTTGTTCCTTGCGGAAAAGTTATTACCCAACCATCTTCTAAAGCTATTTTTATATTTTCGGTATCATTAGGGTTAACCTCTTTTTTTTCGGTAACGTCTTTTCCTTTGGCTCTCCAAGTTCGTTCAACAGTAATTGCTCCAGCATACGCTAAAATACGTGGTAACAAACCTTCTTGCATGGTTTCTTTAGCCGCTACATAATACAAGTTTAGTTTTGGATTCCACAAATAAAGCACGTTTTTAATATTGTTTTCTCTTCCTTTTAAACTAGCATTAAAAACATGAAACATCGCTACAACATCAGCAAAATAGGTTTGATGATTAGAAATAAACAACACATTTGTATCTGGCAAACTTCTAATAATTTCAGAACCTTCAATGTGTAATTCGTTAAAACTTCTATAACGACGGTGCGTAATTATTCCTGCAATACGAATTAACCACGTTTTTAAAAACAATATATGTCCAAAAGGATTTCTCTTAAATAATCCCATAATACTTTACTTTATTAACAAAACAAGAAAGCAAATGTAGTAAAATCAGTCATTTTAAAAAGAAAAAAAAGATAAAATCACAAATTGAAATTGAGACTATAAAGTAGTTTATCGCAAAACGCTTTTAATAGTTTCTTTTAACTCACTCATCATCATAGCAGTAGCGCCCCAAACAACATATTTATCCACCATAAAAGCAGGCACTTCAATATCAGTAGCATATGAAGTTGACATTTTTACTTTAGTGATACTTTTTTCATCTAAAAAATCAACAATTGAAAATTCCAAAACACGCTTAACTTCATCTAAATCAGGAATAAACGTTAATTCTTCGTGCGAAATTCCCATAAAAGGAGCTACTAAAAAATTACTTGGCGGAATATAAATTTCGCTAAATGTTTTGATTATTTTTACTTTATCAGGATGCACACCCACTTCTTCATGTGTTTCTCTTAGTGCTGTTTCTTCCAAATTAAAATCAGTTTCTTCAACTTTTCCGCCAGGAAATCCTATTTGAGAAGAATGCACTCCTGGATAAGAATTTCGGACAATTAAAGCCAAATGTGTAATTTCATTTTTAGGATAAAAAAGCATTAAAACAGCAGCTTTCTTTGGATTTTTATCCATATAATTTTCTTCCTTTAAATAAGAAATACGCTCAAGTGGTGCCATTTTTATGTGGGCATCAGTAGAAAGCAGTTTTTCTTTTTCTATCTTTGGAATAAATTTAATAAAATCTTTAAAAAGCATAGGGAAACCGTTTTTGTAAACTTAAAGATAATTAATTTTTACAGGAAAAATAATATTTTTAAAAAATAGTATGTTTAGTAAAGAAGAAGCTCTTCAAATAAAAAAGGATTTTTGGATTGCATTTGCTGCCGAATATCCTCGCAAATGGTTGTTATACAACACAAAAATAAAAGATGTTACTTTTAAGTTTTATGTTGATAATAAAAAAGCACAAGTTTTATTAGATATAGAACCAAAAGACGAAAATAAACGTATAATATATTATGAAAAGGTAGAGTCATTAAAGAATATTCTTTTAGAAGATTATTTAGAGGATGCCATTTTTGAACGTAATTTCTATTTAGAAACAGGAAAAGAAATCAGTCGTGTTTGGGTAGAAAAAACAGGAATTAGCATTAATAACAAAAACACTTGGCCTGAAGTTTTTGACTTCTTTGCCGAAAAAATGGATGCTTTTGAACGTTTCTTTTATGAAAATGAAGACTATATTAAAGATTTAGAAATCAATACCTAATTCAAATACTTTGTAACATTGTTAACATTTTATTTGAATTATAACACTTAAATTTGAAAAAATGTTAGCTATGAAGAACTTAGTTTTATTACTTTTAGTAATCACATTTCAGTCCTGTCAATCACAAAACAAAGAACCTAAAACCATGAATTCAAATTCTAAAAAAACCGAAGCGCAATGGAAAGCTGAGCTTAAACCAGAGCAATATGAAGTTTTAAGAAACAAAGGAACCGAAAGAGCCTTTACGGGAGAATATTGGGATCATTTTGAAAAAGGTAAATACGTTTGTGCGGGTTGCGGAAATGATTTATTCACCTCAGATACCAAATTTGATTCACATTGTGGTTGGCCTTCGTTTGACAAAGCGATTAAAGGTTCGGTTGTCTATGTTCAAGATTTGAGCTACGGAATGGTTAGAACTGAAGTATTGTGTGCAAAATGTGATGGTCATTTAGGTCATATTTTTGATGATGGCCCAAAAGAAACTACCGGTCAACGCTTTTGCATGAACTCTGTTTCCATAAAATTTGTTCCAGAAACCAAGTAGAACTATGCTGATACGTTTTGTAAAAGATAACTTAAAAGAAAACATTGAATTACTTCGTCAACTTTCGAATGACGAATTCTGCAAAAAAAATCCTGAATTAAGTCAAGCAACAATTGGCGAACATATGCGTCATATTATCGAATTGATGGGATGTTTATTAGATAATTATGAAGAAGGAATCATAAATTACGACAATCGAAATCGCAACATTCAAATTCAATCAGATGTAAATTGTGCAATTTCTGTTTTGGAAAAACAACTAACAATTATTGATAAACAAAACAAACAACTGTCATTAATTCACAATTGTTTCAGTACCGAAGAAGTGTTGCCAACTAATTATTTTCGTGAATTATTATACAATTTAGAACACAGTATTCATCATCAAGCCTTGATAAAAGTGGCATTACATAATTTGCCACATATTAAAATACCTAGTTCATTCGGAGTAGCGCCATCAACATTAGAATACCGCAAACAATGTGCACAGTAACGTATATTCCGACTCCTGAAGGTTGTATTATTACTTCCAACAGAGATGAAAAAATTACTCGTGAAAGAGCACTTTCACCACAAGAATATTTAATTGATGGAAAAAAGATAATCTTCCCAAAAGATCCAAAAGCAGGAGGCACTTGGGTAGCTCATAATGAAACTAAAATAATTGTTTTACTTAACGGAGCTCTAGAAAAACACATTCCAAAACCAAACTATCGTAAAAGTAGAGGTTTGATTGTTTTGGATTTGATGACAGCCGAAAAGACCTTAGATTGTTGGAAAACCATAGATTTAACTGACATTGAGCCGTTCACAATTGTGTTAGTTGAAAACAATAAATTAACGCAATTGCAATGGAACGAAGCTGAAAAAAGCACAACAGAATTTGATGCGAAGCAATTTCATATTTGGTCCTCTTCTACTCTATATTCTAAAGAAATTAGAGAACAAAGAAAAGAATGGTTTCAAGATTTTATAAAAAGTAAAAACGCTCCAACACCGGAAGAAATTTTACATTTTCATCAATTTACAGAATCAGAAAATAAAGAATTTGGCTTGCAGATTAATCGCAACGATGTATTGAAAACCATCAGTATAACGCAATGCAAAGTAACTAGTAATACAATAAAAATGGAGTATCTTGATTTATTCGAATAAAAAATGACAAAACTGAATCTTTTCCTACATAAGTTAACCCATTGGGAATATTGGCCCTATCAAGTGGTGTATTTGCCAGTATATTTTCAATATTTGTATTATGTGATTAGAACACGCTCATTTTTTTTCTTTAATGCTTCTAATCCAACAATAAAAAACGGAGGATTTTTCATGGAATCGAAAAAAGAAATTTACGATTTGATTCCACCCCAATATTATCCTAAAACTCTTTTAGTTAGTCCTAATGAAAATTTAGAAGTTATTTTACAAAGAATTAACTCCGAAAACATTCAATTCCCTTTGATAGCAAAACCTGATATTGGTTTAAGAGGAACTGCCGTAAAAAAAATTCACACTACCAAAGAACTAGAAAATTACCTCAAAAAAGCCAAATTTGACATTTTAATTCAGGATTTGATTCCATATGAAAATGAAATTGGGCTTTTCTATGTGAAATTACCCAACCAACCTGGGAAAATAACCGGAATTGTATCCAAAGAATTCATGATTTTAACCGGAAACGGTAAAAATACCCTTCGCGAATTACTACATCAAGACAAACGCTATCTGCTACAATTAAAAGTACTTGAAGAAGAATACAAAGACAAACTAAACACTATTTTAAACGAAGGAGAAACCATTAATTTGGTTCCTTATGGAAATCATTGTCGCGGAACAAAATTCGTAGATGTTAGTCACGAAATCTCTACAGAAATGATGGAAAGTTTCAATATCATTTGTAGTCAAATTAATGGTTTTCATTTCGGAAGAATGGATATTATGTACCATTCGTATGAAGATTTAGCAAAAGGTAAAAACTTCCAAATCGTCGAAATAAACGGTGCAATTAGCGAACCTACTCACATGTATGACCCAAAACATTCGCTTTTATTCGGTTGGAAAGAACTCACACGTCATTTTCATTACATGTACCTAATCAGTAAAAACAACCATAAAAATGGTGCAAAATACCTAACTTTTAAAGAAGGTGTACAAGAATTCAAAAATCACCACAAACATTACGATACAATTCTAGAGTTTTAGGGCGTTACTCCGCCCCTTTGCTAGCGCGAGCGTCCCGCTCGTGCACACAAGACAAACGAAATCCACGAGCGAGACGCTCGCGTTAGCCTTCCATTAAGTATAAAAATAACAAAACCACCCTTATAAGGTGGGTTTTTAGTCCCGTAGGGACGGCATATTGGTAACAAAAAAGCCCTATCAATACTGATAGGGCTTTTCAAAAGAAAGGCGGCGACATACTCTCCCACATAACTGCAGTACCATCTGCGCAATCGGGCTTAACTTCTCTGTTCGGAATGGGAAGAGG
>Ga0209480_10001759_pt1 | contig 15518 bp, 14 predicted proteins | sample JI61114C2DNA_FD_187501 | JGI IMG/M metagenome (GOLD analysis project Ga0209480, IMG submission 187501) | Wastewater effluent complex algal communities from Wisconsin, to seasonally profile nutrient transformation and Carbon sequestration -... | ecosystem: Engineered > WWTP > Effluent > Algae...
CCTTTACCTTGCCTCCCTCTATAGCCGGGAGGGCCAATTTCTTTTGAAGGCCAAAAGAAACAAAAGCCTTCTTCAATCCCTAGGTGCCTTGGTCACAAGACCACCACACATCAAAAAAAAGTGATCGCTGCTTTTGGGGGATAGTGAAATATGAAAGCATTCCGCATATGATCCCAAAATCTAATGCTCGGTATTGCTTTTTGAAAGAAACTGCCTCTTGTTTTTGATCTTTCTGGCACTTGGTCTTGAATCGTCCTTCGGAACCATTTATCTGTTATTAACGGTTTTGGGACTGTGCTGCTGGGTAACAACAGAACATATATTACTGTTCTTGCTAGTAAGGAGGGTCGGCCTCCCGGGATTTGGAAGTAAAGGCGCACTTTATCCTTGATATAACATTCATAAATCTCTGCAGTCAAGTAATCCGGAGAAGTGGAGCAGAATCATTCAGAACTTGCAATAACTTACCCACGGCTTGGATTACACCGATAGGATAAAGTGTGGATTTGCGACAAATACCGGGAAGCCGCGGCTCTTTTGCTTACTTTTCCAGCTGAAGGGAAAAGTAAGTGCCCTCTTCCGCGGCATGAGCGGACGATTATTAATAAAGAGTATGGAATGTGTTTTTACCCGAACACTACTGATTGAGAGTTGAGAATAACCAAAGTTCAGCTAACCGGTATCTGAAAACTGGCAACTAACAACTGATTACTTCAATTCCACTGCGGATTTTCAGGAAAATTAGCAATGTGGGCGTATTTGGGTCCAAGACCTATCACTACTTCTCTCCATAGATTTTCTTCATCTTCAACAAAAATCACCTCATAATTGTATTTATCGGTTACGAGCCATGAATTCTGGTCGATTTCTTCATCCAACTGACCAGCACCCCATCCTGAATAACCAACAAAAAATTTAATGTCTTTAGGACTTAGTAGATTATTGTTTAAAAGGACTTTAATCGTTTCGAAATTACCTCCCCAATAGACTCCTTTTCTGATCATATGTCCGCTATCTATTTTATCATAACGTGTATGAACAAAATGTATCGTATCCGGCGCTACCGGACCTCCGAAGTAAACCGGAAAATCAGCTGTCTTAAGATCAGGAATCAGATCATTCAGTAAAAGATTACTTCTTTGGTTTAAGATAAAACCCACCGCACCTGCCTCTTCAAATTCTGTCAGCAGAACAACAGACCTTTTAAAATTAGGATCAGACATAAATGGCTCTGAGACGATCAGGCTTCCACTTGCAGGTTTATAGGGACTAAGCATGAAGAAATTGATTAGATATCCTTTTAAGTACTTAAAATTACAATATATATCTAATAATCATTCAAATGATAGAATGCAATCTGCAATTGTTAAATTTGTACTATAAGACAACAAGGCTTATCACTAGTAGGTGAAATACAATTAAAATGGCAGTAAAAAAAGAAACAATTGAGAACCTCCGTCAGGAATATATTTCTGAAAAATTATCCAAAAGGGATGTAGATAAAGATCCGATTAAACAATTTGGAAAATGGTTTAAAGAGGCAATGGATGCAGGGATACATGAGCCGAACGCGATGACTCTTGCTACAACCAGTATTGATCGTAAACCCAGTGCAAGAATTGTATTGTTAAAAGGATTTGAGGAAAGGGGTTTTATGTTCTATACCAATTATCTGAGCGCTAAAGGAAAGGAAATGTCAAAAAATCCTGTTGTAGCTATTGTTTTTCATTGGGCTGAGCTGGCAAGACAGGTAAGAATTGAGGGGACAGTAGAAAAACTCAGTAAAGAAGAATCTGATCGTTATTTTCAAAGTCGACCGAAACAAAGCCAGATTGGCGCCCTTGTTTCTCCGCAGAGTCAGGTAATTGAAGACCGGGAAGCACTAGAAAGGGATTGGAAAGAGGCCGAAATCAGATATGAGAATAAAACAATACCCAAACCGGCCTTTTGGGGTGGCTACCTGATAAAACCGCAGGTGATTGAATTCTGGCAGGGTCGCCCAAGCCGCTTGCACGACAGAATTGTTTATAAAAAAGCTGATAAAACCAGTTGGAAAATTGTGAGGCTTGCACCTTGATTTATACCTATGAATTTTGATGAAATAACAGATCTTTTAAGGGATAAATTCGGGAGTGGTGTGATCAAAGCGATTGAAAACAATGGTTTGCAATCGGCGATACAAATAGATCCTGAGCTTATTGTGCAGGTTTGTGAAGAACTCAGAGACAATAGTAACACCTGGTTTGATTTTCTATCCTGCCTTAGCGGAGTTGACCATGGGCTTGAAAAAAACAAATTTGAAATAGTCTATCATCTTGCTTCTATCCCCTTCAAACAGCAACTTGTACTTAAGACAATAAAGGATCATGACAGAAATAACAGCACCCTGCCTTCTTTCCATAGCGTTTCGGAAGTGTGGCGGACAGCTGAATGGCATGAGCGTGAAGCATTTGACCTGTTTGGAATTCATTTCGAGGGCCATCCTGATCTGAGGAGAATTCTTCTTCCTGATGACTGGGAGGGCTATCCATTACGAAAGGACTATCAGGCTGCTGAAGAATATAAAGGAATCAAAATTAACTAAGCTATTTACTTCATGCTGCTTAATAAAACCAGATATTCTCAATTAACCGAAGGCCTCAAGCCCGAAGAGATGTTAATCAATATGGGTCCGCAGCACCCTTCCACGCATGGTGTATTAAGGCTTGAACTTATCACAGATGGGGAGATTGTTAAAGAAGTGATCCCTCATATGGGTTATTTACACAGGTGCTTTGAAAAGCATTGTGAAAGCCTTACCTACCAGCAAATCATCCCTTTTGTAGATCGCATGGACTATCTGGCTTCCATGAACAACGATCATGCATTCGTTATGGGTGTTGAACGAATGATGGGTATTGACAAGGATATTCCAAAAAGAGTAGAATATATCAGAGTACTGGTTTGTGAGTTGAACCGCATTAGCTCTCATCTCATTGCCATTGGAACTTATGGTATCGATATCGGTGCCTTCACTCCTTTTCTATGGTGTTTTCGCGACCGTGAGCACATCATGAATATGCTGGAATGGGCATCAGGTTCAAGAATGCTTTATAACTATATTTGGGTGGGTGGGCTTTTCTACGATTTGCCTGTTGGTTTTGAAGAACGATGCGCTGAGTTTATAAGCTACTTTAAGCCAAAACTTACTGAATTAAACCAATTACTAACAGATAATCGAATCTTCATTGGAAGAACAGCAGGAATTGGGGTGCTTCCGCTCGATGTTGCAATTAATTATGGTTGCTCCGGCCCCATGCTCAGAGGGTCAGGATTAAAATGGGACTTGAGAAGAGTTGACGAATACTCAGTCTATCCTGAACTTGAGTTCGATATCCCTGTAGGAAGTGGTGAAATGGGAAAGACAGGTGATTGCTGGGACAGGTATAAAATTCGAACAGATGAGATTGCAGAGTCAATTCGAATCATTGAACAATGCCTTGAACGATTGCAAAAGGAATTAAAACGTAGTCCTGAGTTCGATCCCAGAGCTAAACTTCCCAAGAAGATCATCCCTAAAGAGCAGGATTTTTATATCAGGGCTGAAAATCCTAAAGGTGAGCTTGGCTATTATTTTATATGCGATGGGAAAACTGAAATTCCAAAACGTGTAAAAGCCAGAGCCCCCAGCTTCAATAATTTATCTGTATTACCCGAAATATCCAGAGGTGTATTAATTGCAGATCTGGTAGCAATACTCGGATCAATTGATATTGTGCTTGGAGAGGTAGACCGTTAAATTATAAAAGGCTGAAAGAATTTAAACTCCCTCAGCCTTTATAAACACAAAACAAAATATTTAATAGACCTTAACCATATAAATATAAGGTTCCAGCTTTTTAAACTGATCTTTACGGCTTAAGCCTGCAAGTGTATTTCTTTTATTCACAACCAGCTTTTCATCCAGAGAATCCTGGGGTATTGCTTCAATGGATTTAAGAATATAAGATGATTTTATAGCGAATGCTGCACCGTCAAGCAAGGCTTGTTTACCATTGATTATACCGATAACATTTCCACGATTATCAAGTAATGGCCCGCCACTATTTCCTGGATTCACAGGGATTGAAACCTGATAAGCTACTGTATCTCCTGCATAACCATTTTTTGCACTGACATACCCTTTACCTAAAACCTGTTCATCTCTTGGAAAGCCAATGGTAAATACATCTTCCCCTACATCAGAGGCAGCCTTTTTAAATGTATAAGGCAAAGTTGCAAGCTTTTCAAATGAAGGATCGGTAATTTGGAGCACTGCCAAATCATAGGCAGGATCAATATAGATTAATTTAACTTTAAATGCCTCACCATCAGAATTTTGAACATAAACTGAATCTGCTCCTTTAACAACATGAAAGTTTGTAACTACATAGCCATTAGATGAAAGGGCAAAACCTGTACCGCCGAACTCTCCGGGATCTGCAGGACCTTTCCCAGGTTTATCATTAATATTCTTGATCAAAGCATTCTGAGAACGTTTGATACTGTTAATCTCCCGACGTAACAAGTTAACATTTGTAGAAATCGACTTTGAAAAATAACCGGTAGATAGTAAGGTAGCGGTAACCGCTACAAAGGCAACCGATGCCGCAATTGCTGTATTAATCCGATATTTCTTCCACAAGCGTCTGATCTTTGGTGCTTCAGGAGCAACTTCATTCTTTATTGCCTGAATATCAAGAGATTCATAAATTGCATTCATATCAGATGCAAGTTTGACCCTGCTTCCATACTCTGATAAGTTTGATATAAAATTGCGATGCTCCACAACCTTCATATCAAAGGAAGGGTCGCTTTTTCTCAAATGCTCAAAATCAGTAAGGGCAGACCCCTCCAATTCTCCTTTGAGATATGCATCAATTAAATTCGTTAATTCCAGATCACTTTTCATCTTCTTCTGATTAAGTTTGAAAAAATAGTTTTTTCAAACGCTGCAGGCATTTATATTTCTGAGTTTTGGCATTATCCGCATTGGTATAACCAAACTTCTCACAGATCTCCTGCATCGATCTGTTGTGTATATAGTAATCTTCAATAATAGTTTTACAAGGTTCTCCCAATTGAACGAGAGCAGTTTCCATTATTGCAAATTGTCTATCCTTTTCCTCATGCTTTTCAAGGTCGTCTTCAACAGCAATGATTTCAGAGAAATCCTGTATGTTCCTGACTGTTTTACTTTGCAGATTTAAACGCTTAAGCCATAACCTTCTGCATACAGAGTAAAGGAATGTTTTAAGCTTACTGTTCAGCTCAAAATTTCCAGCCTTAACCTTATTATAAAGAACAATTACAGATTCCTGAAATACATCCTTAGCATCATCCTCATTTCCATTATTTTTTAGTACCAACTGAAGTACCATAGGAAAGTAGGAAATATATAATCGGCTAAGCGTTTCCTTTGAATCATTCAGTATCCCTAATATTATCTCACTATCTGCTGGGACTGAACTTTTTACCTCTTTTTTCACTATTAATACTTTTTATCAGGAATTGTAACCCAATGATAGGAAAATAATTTTTTATTTTTTTTGAATAGCTAGGGTTACCTTTTTTATTAATGAGTATTAAGAGTAATTATTTATAAATAAATTAAAACACTAAACAATGAAAAATTCTTTCAAATTCGGTTTTTTAGCCTTAGCTATCTCTTTATCAGTTGCTGCTTGTAACTCAACCAAAACTGAAGAAGCTGCTGTAGATACTGCTGCTGTTGTTGACACTATGGCTGTAGATACTGCTGCTGTTGCTGTTGATACTGCTGCTGTAGCTGATACTTCTGCTGCTAAGTAATTAACCAAAAATTACATTTGGCCATCCTGAATAAATTTCAGGATGGCTTTTTTTTGTCTAAATATTCCAAGAAACTATTCATCAAATTATAGTTTCAACTCATCTGATATTGCATTAAAAATGTAATATAATTACTGAGATGGATAGTTCCTTTTAAAGGTAATTCCGCGAGCCTAAACTAAAAAAGCGGATTATAATAAAATAACCCGCTTTAATTCTACTCATATTTAGTTTTTAAACTGCTTCCGGCTTTTTCTTAAACCAGCCTTTGATTCGTTTTGAGTTCGAATCCCCAATTAATAGCATACAGGGAACCAGAATCAGGGTTAAAAAAGTCGCAAATCCTAAGCCGAATATCATTGTCCATGATAATGGCCCCCAAAATGCTACGTTATCCCCACCGAAATAAAGGTTTGCGTCAAATTCTGTGAACAGGGTAACAAAATCCATATTCAAACCAACTGCCAAAGGAATTAATCCTAACATGGTTGCTGTCGCAGTAAGCAATACCGGTGTCATCCTGGTTCTGCCGGCTTCTATGATCGCCTCCTTAATATCCATACCCTGTTCAACCATTAATTCGGTAAATTCAACCAGGAGAATACCATTCCTTACTACAATACCTGCAAGCGCAATAATACCCACTCCCGACATCACAATCGACATCTCCATTCTGAATATGGTAACACCGAGTAAAACCCCGATTATACTTAATAAGATTTCACTAAGAATAATCAATGGTTTGGTAATGGAGTTAAACTGTGTTACCAGAATGATAAGAATAAGTCCTAAGGAGATCATTAATGCAGTACCCAGGAATAGCATGGTTTCCTGTTGTTCTTCCTGTTCACCTGCCATGTTAACCTCAACCCCTGCCGGAGCTTTAAACTGATCAATTTCCCGTTGTATATTAGCAACTACCTCATTCGGATTGTATTCACCAAGCACATTGGATGAAAGAATAATGATCCTTTTCTCCTGCTTACGTTTGATTCCTCCATAAGTATTCACATAATCTATAGTCGCAAAGGATGAAAGCGGTACCTGACGAATAATGCCACCCATACCCATATCTCGGTAAGTAACTTTCATATTCCTTAAGGCATCCAAATTATTCTTCTGGCTTTCGTTTGCTCTGAGGTTTATCTCATAATCTTCATTTGCATCACGGAACTTGGATACTTCCTTGCCAAAAATAGCCGTACGCAGATCCATCCCAATTTGTCCACTGGAAATTCCCTCACGGTTTGCCCTTTCGCGATCGATATCGAAAATGATTTCAGGCTTATTGTTTTGAAAATCTGATTTCAATTCTTCAACGCCTGCAATCTGCCGACTATCAAGATATTGTTTCAGGTTTTCTGAGACTTTTACAAGGGAGTCCAGATTATCTCCCGTAATTTCAATACTAATCGGTTTAGCTGTCGGCGGACCCGATTGCTCTTGTGCCACAGTTATTTCAGCGCCCGGAATTCCTTTTACAGCCTCTCTGATGCGATCAAGATATACCGAGGTACGTTCACCCGTACGTTTTCCAAAACTCACAAACGCTACAGTGACTTTTCCCATATTGGAATACTGTCCCTGATCCTCACTCTGTGGATCTGTTACTCCAATGGTAACATTAGATAAAATTGAGGATACATCCTTATTATCCCTTCCTACAACTTTGGTCACCTTTTCTTCAACTTTCTTGACTACCTCATTAGTATAGGCCTGATCTGTACCTACCGGTAGCTGTATATAGACATAAACAAAATTGGGATCTGATTTAGGAAAGAAAACGATTTTTGGAGGTACCACCGAGATCATGAGAAGGGTCAGAAAAAATAATCCAACGGTGCCCCAAAGCATAGTTCTTGGTCTTAATATCGCCCATTTAAGCAGTGATACATATTTATCCTGTGCACGAGGCCATATTTTAGTCTGAAAGTTACGGATGGCATTATTCAGATAAAAATGGTTTAGCAGGTAAAGTAATCCTACAAAAACTACCAGATTTCCGATTCCAAAATTGACTAAATAACCTATAATGGCAACACCCAAAAATATCAGCAGATTCTTTCTTACACTTTTGTCAAATGATGGCCTTTTAACCGAGTGATCTTCGGGTTCCATAAAATCCACTGCAAATACAGGGTTAATGATATAGGCCACCAATAGTGAGGCAAGGAGCGTGATGATTAAGGTCATTGGCAGGAAGAACATAAACTCCCCTATCACTCCAGGCCAGAATAACAATGGTACGAAAGGAGCCAAAGTAGTCAGTGTACCCGAAAGTACAGGCAAAAACACTTCAGCTGCAGCAATTTTGGCTGCTTTCTTAATGGGTACCTTGCCATTGTCGAAAATCCGGTGTGTGTTTTCAATCACCACGATTGCATCATCCACAACAATTCCAAGTCCGAGAAGGAAAGAGAACAAAACCATCATATTCATGGTAAAGCTGAAGCCCATTATTTCTCCGAGGGCAGGCATTGCCATAAATGCAATGAACATAGACAATGGTACAGATAAGGCTACGAACAAAGCATTGGTGATTCCCATAAAGAACATCAGGATCACCGTTACCAGAATGAAGCCTATAATTATGGTATTAATAAGGTCATGTAAGGTTATACGGGTTCGGTCTGACTGATCTCCGGTTATAGTAATATTCAGATTTTTTGGTAATGAACTGACTTTCATCTCCTTAATCAAGGCATTGATTTTATCGGATGCATCAATCAGATTTTCGCCACTTCTTTTCTTAACATTCAGTGTGATTACATTCTTTCCATATAAACGGGCATAACTTTCCTGTTCTTTGAATGAATCTTTTACTTCAGCAATATCTCTCAGATAGACAGAAGAACCTGTAGGGGTTTTAATTATGAGATTGGATAATTCCTGCGCACTTACGAACTCCTTTTTAACATTCAGCGTTCTGCGAACTCCATCCATTTTTATCGTTCCACCAGAAATGGTCAGGTTCTCATAACCCACAGCACGTTCTATATCTCCAAAGGAAATCTGAGCTGCTGCCATCTTATTCAGGTCAGCATTGATCTGCACCTCCTGTTCCAGAGCACCAACAATGTCAACACCCGAAATTTCCTTAAGGCTTTCTATCTGATCCTGAACTTCCTCTGCATATTTCTTAAGACTTTTCAGGTCATAGTCGCCAGAAATATTCAGATACATGATTGGCAAATCCGAAAGGTTAATGTCCATCACATTTGGTTCATTAGGCAAATCGGACGGAAGATCCTGTCTCGCCTTATCCACTGCATCCTTTACTCTTTGCTTGGCGTCTTTGGTTTCAACATTCGTATTAAACTCTGCTGTAATTATTGAGAAATCCTGGTAAGAATTGGAGGTAATTCTTTTTAATCCTGATGCAGATTTCAATTGCTTTTCAATCTGTTTGGTTACCAGGTTCTCCATATTGGCTGGAGAAGTACCCGGATAAACCGTCTGAATAAATATTTTAGGAATTACAACTTCAGGAAAATTCTCCTTTGGCAATCCTTTATATGAAAAATACCCAATCACGGCAATAATCACAGTCAGCACATAGATGGCTGTTCTGTTTTCAATTGCCCAACTGGATGGTTTAAATTCTTTGTTAATGTCTTCCATCTTATTTTAAATTATGACCTTATCTTTAATAAAAAGATATAATTAATTGGCTTTAACTATATCTCCCGGACTTAAACCATTAGTACCTTCAACTATTACCTTATCTCCTGCTTTGAGGCCAGAAATTACTTCAGCCTGTCCTTCAGAAATTTTACCTGTCTGTATATTAACCCGCTTTGCTTTCCCGGCTTCGTCAACAAATACATAGTCTCCATTTTCGGCCTTTTGTATTGCATTAACCGGAACCACCAATGCTTTAAGATTTTGGTAATCAATAATTTTAAGTATTGAGAGCATATTAGGACGATATCTGCTGTCGGAAGGAAGTTTAATTTCAACATTAAAGCTTCTTGAAACAGGATCGATGGTCTTGGATGCGAATGAGATTTTTGTTGAAACCGTGTCAGGCACGTCAGGTAATATAACCTGAACATTATCTCCCTGATTAACCCGACTCACATACGACTCGGCAACTAAGGCTTTTGCCTTCAACTTACTGGCATTAACCACTCTGATACCTGACATTCCCGGAGAAACAGCTTGTCCGACTTTGAGATCCATCGCATCGATAGTTCCGGAAATTGGAGATTTTATTTTATACATTGAAACCTGGGTTTTCAGAGTCGCGATACGACGCTGGGCTGCATCACGCTGTGTTTTTGCATTCAAAAATTGAACTTCAGTTCCAATTTTCTGATCCCAGAGGCTCTTTTGACGGTCATAAAGGGTTGTTGCCAGCTCGAGTTGGGTTTCCAGTTCAGAAATATTCTGACGCAAAACCTGATCATCTATTTGAGCTAAAACCTCTCCCTTGCTTACATTTTGACCGATTACTGCATAGACAGCAGTTACAATGCCCTGAGCCTGAGGATTTACCTGAACATTCTCTTCTGCATCAACTTTTCCCTGGACTTCCAAATAATTTTTGAATGAAATTTCCTTAAGCTCCAAAACAGATACATCTTTTACATCCTCAGCAGCAGCAACACTTCCAACTTCGGCTTCAAGTTTTTCTATTTTTGAGTTCAGCTCGGCACGCTCCTTTTTCAGGGCTTCAAGCTCAGATTTTTTATCGGTTGGTTTTCCTCCGCAAGAGGCCAGAAAAAAAACAGTAGAGATCAATAGTATTCTTTTCATTTGAGTGATATTTGAGTTTTTCATTGTTCCGCCCGGGGCGGGTAGTTTTTTATTTATAACTGCAAAGCAGTCTGGTTTTTTAAAATTCTGTTAATAGACTATCTTACCTAATGCCCTATCCATATTAACCTTGTTGATTAAAAGATCATAAAGTGCGTTGATGTAGTTGTTCTGTGCCTCTTTAAGAGAGGTTTCAGCTGTGGTCACTTCAATACTTGAACCTACACCCTGCTCATACTTAATTTTTGTTACTCTTAATACTTCCTGTGCGAGCTCCATATTTCGATTTTGATTCTCGAGGGATTTCAAACCATTCCGATATATTGTCTGGGCCTGTTCTACTTCCAGACTTATTCCATTCTTTAAATTGATCAGATTGTTTTGGGTTTTAAGAATTTCCAGTTTTGCATTACGAACCTGATAAAGTTTAATACCTCCCGAAATAATAGGAACAGCCAGGCGGAAACCTATAAGTGTTGTTGGGAAACTTCTGTCAAACAAACTTCCAAATTTATTCGCCAGTAAATTTTGCGAGGTACTGCCAAATGCAGACAGTGAAGGCAAAAACTGGCTCTTGTACCGCTTGAGATCAAGTTCATTCAACTTTTTCTGTGTTTCAAGCAATGAATATTCTATTCTGTTTTTATATGCACTGGTATCCGAAACAGCAATAGATTGTACTACCTGAAGTCCGGCGATTGAATCCTTTAATGTCAGCTTACTTTTTATGCTCATTCCAATCTGAAACTTCAGCAGGTTCACATTTAAATCCAGAAGTCTGATCACATTTTCACGTTCAGTTTCTAGATTATTATTAAGCACTGTGAGCCGGTCAACATCGATTTTTTCAACAAAACCATTCTTAAAAAGGGCCTTTGTATCATCCAGAGACTTTTTTAAACGAAGCATGTTCGCATCCAGCAGATTCAACTGTTCGTTACTTACGAGTACAGAATAATAAGCTTTGGTAACCGCTACTGCGGTTTCAATACGGCTACGCTTAAGGCTCTTACTTGATAATTCTTTATAGGTTTTTGATGCCTGTAAACCAACAAGATAGGTACCATCAAATAATAACTGATTGAGGTCCAGCCCAAAGGATGACTGGTATTTAACACCAAACTGAACCGGTAATAATTTTCCTGGTTGTCCGAAGATTTCACCCGGCACTAAATTGGTTGGAACCTTTAAAAAATCCTGAAAGTTTACACTTCCATTCACCTGTGGCAACCCAATTCCAAGAGTTTGCTTGACCGTATTCGCAGCAATTTCTTCATCAATTTTAGCATTCTGGATAGAACTCTGATTTTTCTGTGCATAGTCTATAGCCTCCTGCAGACTAAAATGGGCAACAGTATCAGTCGATTGTGCCTTGGCATTAATTATGCAAAAAAGACACAGGATTAGAGTAAGGTATTTGTATTTCATATATTATTCTTCTTCGGTTATTTCCTTGTACTTATTAATTAATTTATGCCCTTTGAGGGTGCATATCCCATATAAAAAATGCTCTGTCAATTCCGACATTACCTGAACAATTCCATATTTACCATGTGTATACGTTGAATTCCCATTAAAGATCAGGTCAATTTGTTCCAATCTCATTTGAGTCAAAATATCGGGTTTAATGTTATCCCGATAATAACCCTCTTTGATTCCGCGTAACAAATTATCATGAATGGTAGAATAAAGATGCTTTTCCCTGAACTCTTTAAAATAAATCCATGCCTGTGGATGATACTTTTGAAGATCATAAAATAAGGTTGGGTTCACATTAGATAAAAGCTCCTTCATATTTGTTACAGAAAAAAACACTTCATGAACTGCATTTTCAGCAGTCTCAATATTCTCTTTAATCACACATTTCTGGCTATTTAATTTCATGTCAATTACGATATTCACAATCTCATTTTTATCACAAAAATGAGTGTAAATGGTCTTTTTTGACATTCCAAGATGCCTGGCTATATCATCCATTGTGACGCTTTTAAAACCATACTGGCAAAAAAGCTTATCAGATTCAGAAATTATATACTCTTTTACTTCCAATTCACACTTCGTTTTTAAATCGGCTGTAAAACTATGGAAACTTTTAATAATTCCAAAGTTTCCATAAAATATTTTATTTGGATCGTAAAAATTTACAGTAAAACGATAAATCAAAAGATCAGTCTTCAATAATCCACATCCAAAGTCACTCCAAGGATTTAAGTAAAAATCGTAACTTTGCAAAAAATCCCAATATGAACTTTTCTCCATTATCTGCTATTTCTCCCATCGATGGACGCTATCAGAATTCTACCCAGGAACTATCTAATTGCTTTTCTGAAGCCGCTTTAATAAAGTTCAGAGTATATGTCGAAATAGAATATTTTATCTCCCTTTGCGAAATCCCATTACCACAATTAAAAGATTTCGATAAAAGTAAGTTTGAAGCCTTAAGAAGGGTTTATTTAAAATTTACTGAATCAGATGCTGAGGCAGTAAAATTGATTGAAAAAACAACCAATCATGATGTAAAAGCAGTTGAATACTTTATAAAGGATAAATTCAACGAATTGGGATTAAATAAGTTTAAAGAATTTATCCATTTTGGTTTGACTTCGCAAGACATAAATAATACGGCAATTCCGCACTCTTTTAAACTTTCAGTCTATTCATCTTATCTCCCAGCATTGGAAGAGCTATTGGGGCATATTAAAGGAAGGGTTTCTGAATGGTCGGCCATACCCATGCTGGCACATACCCATGGCCAACCGGCATCACCCACCTTACTGGGGAAGGAATTGCAGGTATTCGTAGAGCGGATTGAAACCCAGCTGGAACAATTAAAATCCATTCCCTTTTCAGCTAAATTCGGTGGTGCAACCGGGAATTTTAATGCACACCATGTAGCTTACCCAGAAATTAACTGGACAGAATTTGCTAATAAGTTCGTTAATGAGCGACTAAAATTAAACCGTTCGCAGTATACCACTCAAATAGAACACTACGATAATTTTGCAGCACATTGTGATGCTATGAAAAGGATCAACAGCATCCTGATAGATCTTAACAGAGACATTTGGTCATATATTTCAATGAATTACTTCAAGCAGCAAATCAAAGCTGGAGAAGTTGGTTCATCTGCAATGCCGCATAAGGTCAATCCCATCGACTTTGAAAATTCAGAAGGCAACCTGGGTCTGGCCAATGCTATCTTTGAACATCTGGCAGCAAAGCTTCCAATTTCAAGACTTCAGCGCGACCTTACAGATTCAACCGTATTAAGGAATATCGGAGTTCCGGTTGCTCATACCCTGATAGCTATAAAATCGACCTTAAGAGGTTTCAAAAAACTATTACTTAATGAGGAAAGTATTCAGGCTGATCTTGAATCAAACTGGGCGGTAGTTGCCGAAGCTATACAAACAATTCTGAGACGTGAGGCTTATCCCAATCCTTATGAAGCACTGAAAGACCTAACCAGGACCAATCAGCAAATCAACAGAAATACCATTGCTGATTTTGTTGACAAACTTGATATATCTGAAGAAGTTAAACAGGAGTTAAAAGCAATTTCTCCTTCCAATTATACTGGAATTCAGGCAGTCATTCATGTGTCAAAACTTTAATTCGGCTATTCAGGAGATTAAAAATTTGTAAATTTGTATATTAATTCATGACTATGAGCACTGCAACTTCAACAACAAACGTATATACAGAAATTACTCCAAATCCTGCGACCCGCAAATTTTTGGTTAATAAGTTACTTACCAATAACAGCATTGACTTTCCAAATAAGGAAAGCGCAGAGAAGTCGCATTTTGCACGTGAGCTTTTTAAGTTCAACTTTGTTGCCGGTGTTTTTTTTGCGAGCAATTTCGTTACCATCACCAAATCTGAAACTGCAGACTGGCAGGATATTGAACCAATTTTGAAAGAATTTGTAAAAGGAGCAGTGGAGTCTGAACTTAACATCATAGAGAAAGAAGAAGCTCTTGCAAATTTTGAAGGCTCTGAAACTGAAATCAAGATACAGCAGATATTGCATGATTATGTTCGCCCGGCGGTAGAACAGGATGGTGGCGCAATCAGTTACAGATCATTTAAAGAAGGAATTGTAACTGTAGAATTAAGAGGATCATGCAGCGGCTGCCCTTCATCAACAATTACCCTAAAATCAGGAATTGAGAACCTCTTGAAACGCATGGTACCTGAAGTAACTGAAGTTGTTTCAGAAGCTTTATAATATATAGTACCTTAAAGAAAAGCCCCTCTTCGAATCATATCCGAAGAGGGGCTTTTTAGTTGCCAGTTATCTGTAGTCAGTTGTCTTAGGTCAGATGTCTGATATCTACATCACTTTATGTTAGGTTTAATCTGAGCTCTTACTTCTTCTGCCCATTTTGATAATTCAGCACGCTGCACATCCGACAATCTGGCATCACCATGAATCAGTGTGTATGACTTAAGCGGCATCTCCCCCTCTTTGATCATTTCTACAAATTCTTCCATTTTATGATCTGCCTTTTTCGGCTTATAGCTTGCAAATTCAGAAAAATTCAATTCAGATTTCCCCTCATTGACGTGATCTGCAAGCCACCAGGCCACCGGCTGTATTTCGGCATACCAGGGATATACCGTATTGTTGGAATGGCAATCATAACATGCCGTTTGAACGAGCTGCTTCGTGTTATCAGTTGCCTGATAATGTGCAAAAATATCATTAGGAGTTTCTGCAACTGATTGATTCTTTTCCGGCCTGAATAACTGAATAATAATAAATACTGCCAATAGGGCAATGAGGATTTTTCTCGTGATTGACATAATAATCTAAATTAATATTAGTTAAATTTATCTTCTAATATAAGAAGTAATTCAGCAGAAATAAATCCATTTGTAGCCACCATTTCCCTTCGTTCAATACTTTTATTTCCGCCGGTAAAATC
>Ga0209480_10001762_pt1 | contig 15513 bp, 11 predicted proteins | sample JI61114C2DNA_FD_187501 | JGI IMG/M metagenome (GOLD analysis project Ga0209480, IMG submission 187501) | Wastewater effluent complex algal communities from Wisconsin, to seasonally profile nutrient transformation and Carbon sequestration -... | ecosystem: Engineered > WWTP > Effluent > Algae...
AGCGCGACCTTCCCCCCGGTGAGCGAGCTGGTGCCGCAGCGGCCGCCGATGCTGCTGCTCGACGAGGTCGTCGCCTGGGACGGCGCGACGTTGCGCTGCGCCGCGACCGTCGGGGCCGACTGGCTGCTGCTCGAGAACGAGAGCCTGCCGGCGGCGGCCCTGCTCGAGGTGATGGCCCAGACGGTGGCGGCGCTGCACGGCCTGCAGGGCCGCGCCCGCGGCGAGCCGGTGCGCGTCGGTCTGCTGCTGGGCTGTCGGGCGCTGGCGCTGCACGTGCCGCGGCTGCAGGTCGGGGAGCGGGTGCTGGCGAGCGCGCGTCAGGGCTTCGGGATGGACGCGGTGGCGGAGTTTCACTGTCAGGTGGAGCGGGCGCCGCGGGCGGGAGAGGCGACGGGCCCCTGCCTGGCGGAGGGCGCCCTGCATGTGGTCCGCAGCGACCTGGAGGCGCAACCAGCATGAGAGCTCGAGCACTCGTCACCGGCGCGAGCCGGGGCATCGGCGCGGCGGTAGCCCGGGCCCTCGCGGCCGCGGGTCACCCCGTGATCCTCAACTATCGCAGCGAGCACGCGCTCGCCGAGGGCGTGGCCGCGGAGATCCACGCGGCCGGCGGCAGCTGCACGCTGATGGCCTTCGACGTCGGCGACGCCGAGGCCAGCGGCGCCGCGATGGCGCAGATCCTCGCGGATCCGGAGCCGCTCGGGGTGATCGTCAACAACGCCGGGGTCGCGCGCGACAGCCCGCTGCCGGGGCTCGAGCGCGCCGACTGGGACCTGGTCCTGCGCACCACCCTCGACGGCTTCTACAACGTCACGCGGCCGGCCATCATGCCGATGGTGCGCCGTCGCTGGGGTCGCATCATCAACATGAGCTCGGTCTCCGCGATCACGGGCAACCGCGGCCAGGTCGCCTATGCGGCCGCCAAGGCCGGCATCATCGGCGCGACCAGGTCGCTCGCGCTCGAGCTCGCGCGCCGCGGGATCACCGTCAACGCGGTCGCCCCGGGGCTGATCGAGACCGACATGATCAAGGACGTGCCGCTCGAGCAGGTGATGCCGCGCATCCCGGCCCAGCGCCTCGGCCGGCCGGAGGAGGTGGCCGCGCTGGTGGCCTTCCTCGCCAGCGACGGCGCCAGCTACATCACCGGGCAGGTGATCGGGATCAACGGCGGAATGATATGAGCGCACGAGACCCCATGTATGACGTCGTGATCGTCGGCTGCGGCCCGGCCGGCTCGACCGCCGCCAACCTGCTGGCCCAGGCCGGCAAGGACGTGCTGGTGCTCGAGCGCGAGCACTTCCCGCGCTTCCACATCGGCGAGTCGCTGCTGCCGATCGATCTGCCGCTGTTCGCGCGCCTCGGGCTGGAGATGGGCGCCGGGGCCTACCACTTCAAGCAGGGCGCGGAGTTCTGGGACGAGCGCACCGGCGACTTCGCGTTCTTCAGCTTCGCCGACGCGATGTCGGGCACGCCGCCGAACGCCTGGCAGGTCGATCGGGCGGCCTTCGATCACATGCTCGCCAGCCAGGCGCAGGCTCGCGGCGCGCAGCTGCGCTTCGGCGTGACCGTCCGCGAGCTGCGGAGCGACGCGGAGGCGGTGACGGTGATCACCGACGAGGGCGGCGGCGCCGAGCACCGCGGCCGTTACCTGTTGGACGCGACCGGGCAGGACGCCTGGCTGGCGCGACGGGCCCGCAGCGTGAGCCCGATCCGCGAGCTCGGACGCGCGGCCGTGTTCACCCACTTCGAGGGCCTGTCCGCGGAGGTCCGCGCGGAGATCGAGCCGCAGGGCAACATCAAGGTGCTGCTGGTCGAGGACGGCTGGCACTGGCTGATCCCATTGATCGGCGGACGCCTCAGCGTCGGCCTGGTGAAGTGGCGCGGCAAGCTCGACGACGCCGCGCTCGATGCGGCGATCGCCGCCTCGCCGCTGATCCAGCGCCTGACCGTCGGGGCGCGGCGTGGGCCGACCCGAAGCATCGCCAATTGGTCCTACAAGAACACGCAGCAGGCCGGCCCGCGCTGGGCCTGCGTCGGCGACTCGGCGGCGTTCCTCGATCCCGTGTTCTCGTCCGGCGTGTCGCTGGCGATGCTCGGCGCCGAGAAGGCCGTCGAGCTGCTCCTGCCGGCCCTGGCCGCCGGCCAGGAGGCAGATCCGCGGCTCATGGCCCCCTGGGCGGCGCACATGCAGCCGGCCTACGACACCTTCGAACAGCTGATTCGCCGATTCTATCATACCCGCCTCGTGCACCATCTGTTCTTCGCGGCGGAGCCGGACCCGGCCCTGCGTCGCGGCCTGATCAGCGTGCTCGCGGGCGATGTCTGGCGCCGCGATAACCCGTTCCAAACCATGCTGGAGTCGTCCCGACTGCAGGCCAAGCGTGTCGCTGGGCCCGGCGAGTCCGAGGCGTGACGCTGAATATCCGGTAGTATCGCTTACGATAATTTCCGGTCCTGACCGCCGCCGGTGACCCACATTGGGGGAAATCTCCAAGTTGCAATTTCGCGCAGAACCGGGTCTCCTGGTTTCGCGCATGTCGAAGCTGCAACCTGCACCCGAGGTCTCCCAATCGATCGACGCACACCTGTCCGTGAGGACAGGACCTGCCGGAAGGATTGGACCGGCCGCGGAGACCGGACTGGGCGCGCTGCTGCTGCTGCTGACGGGCGGCTGTCTGTCCGCCAACGTCGGTATGGACGGGACCACCGTCGTGGTCCTGAGCAGCAGCAGCGGCGACAGCAGCGAGGACGAGGGATCGAGCGGCGCCAGCGGGATCATGACGACCACCGAGGACCCGGACCACACGTCTGGCGACTCCACCGGCGATGACAGCGGGACCGACGGCGGCACCAGCGGAGCCGGCACCAGCGGGACGACGGGCGCTCCGGTCGACTGCGGCGACGGCGTGCTACAGCTCGATGCCGGCGAGGAGTGCGACGACGGCGAGGCCAACGCGGACATCGGCGCCTGCACCAGCGATTGCAAGATGGCGCGATGCGGCGACAAGCTGCTCCAGGCCGGCGTCGAGGTCTGCGACGACGGCACGAATGACGGCAGTTACAACGGCTGCGCGCTCGACTGTAAGGCGCTGGGCGCCCGCTGCGGCGACGGCGAGCTCCAGGCCCCGGAGGAGCAGTGCGACGACGCCACGCCGACGAGCGGCTGCCTACCCGAGTCCTGCGTATACGCGAAGAGCTGCAAGGAGATCAAAGACGCCTTCGGCGACGCGGCGACGGACGGCGTGTATTCGATCGCGCCGCTCGGCACCAAGGTCCAGGTGGTCTGCGACATGGACGCAGACGGGGGCGGCTACACGTTCCTCAAGGTCGGCCGGGAGCTCCCGGCCAGCGCGAAGGATGCCGAGGCCGCGTGCGCCAAGTACGGCATGCGCCTGCTGGTGCCGCGCTCCAAGGCGCATCTGGCCGCCGCGGTCCAGGTCGCCCAGAGCGACGTGCTGGCGCCGATCGGGCCCGGCCTCAAGGCCAGCCTCGACTATCTCAAGATCTTCGGCATCTACCCGAAGGTGTATGGCCAGAGCTGCGCCGGCAAGCCGCTCAATCATGTCACTTGCACGCAATGGACCGCGTTCGGCGACGTGTTTTGGGTGACCGACCAGACCCCGGCCGAGCCCTACAACACCGAGCCCGCGACCAAGACCTGCGTGCAATGCTCGCTTGCGTACACCTGGAACATGAACGGGACGCTCAAGGGCTACGAGTCCGTCATCGGCGACAATCAAGCGGGCGAGGAGAACGAGCTGTTCATGTGCGAGGTCCCGGACATGATGCCTCCGAAGTGAGCGGGAGCCTGTCCCGGAGGACAGGCTGACCTCGCCAGGGCCTGTCCCGGAGGACAGGCTGACCTCGCCAGGGCCTGTCCCGAAGGCCAGGCCGATCGCCTACAGGCCCGGGGCCGGGAAGGGCTGCAGGAACTCGCGGACGCGGCCTCGGATGGCGAGGCAGCGGCGGTCGTCGACGCCGTCGGCGTGAGTGGCCGCGTCGATGCCGTCGGCGATCAGCGCGGCGACGGTGTCCATGTGCTCGGCCTTGAGGCCGCGCGAGGTGAGGGCGGCGAGGCCGACGCGCAGGCCCGAGGGGTCGAAGGGCTTGCGCGGATCGAAGGGCACCGCGTTGGCGTTGAGCTCGATGCCGCAGGCGTTGAGCACCTGCGCGACCTTGCGCCCGCCGAGGTTCTTCGGGCTCAGGTCGACGAGCAGCAGGTGGTTGTCGGTGCCGCCGGTGCTGAGCGCGAAGCCGCGGGCGACCAGAGCCTCGGCGAGGCTGCGCGCGCTGGTGACGATCTGCGCGGCGTAGGTCTTGAAGGCCGGATCGAGCGCCTCCTTGAAGGCCACGGCCTTCGCGGCGGTGGTGTGGTTGTGCGGGCCGCCCTGCAGGCCGGGGAACACGGCCTTGTCGATCGCCGCGGCGTGGGCCGCCCGGCACAGGATCAGCCCGCCCCGCGGGCCCCGCAGGGTCTTGTGGGTCGTCGTGGTCACGACGTCGGCGTGGGGGATCGGACTCGGGTGCGCGCCGCCGGCGACGAGGCCGGCGATGTGGGCGATGTCCGCGGCCAGATAGGCGCCGACCTCCTGCGCGATCGCGGCGAAGGCGGGGAAGTCGAGCACCCGCGGGTACGCCGAGTGGCCGACCCAGATCAGCCTCGGCTTGTGCGCGCGGGCGAGGCTGCGGACCTCGTCCATGTCGATGAGGTGGTCGTCGCGGCGCACCCCGTACTGCACGGCCTTGTAATAGATGCCGGTCGCGCTGACCTTCCAGCCGTGGGTGAGGTGGCCCCCGGCCGGCAGCGACAGGCCCATGATCGTGTCGCCGGGCTGGCACAGGGCCAGCAGCGCGGCGAGGTTCGCCGGCGAGCCGCTGTAGGGCTGGACGTTGGCGTGCTCGGCCCCGAAGAGCTCGCGCGCGCGGGCGATCGCCAGCGTCTCGAGCGGGTCGATGAAGTCCATGCCCTCGTAGTAGCGCTTGCCAGGGTAGCCCTCGGCGTACTTGTTGGTCAGGCTGCTCGCGCTGGCCTGCAGCACCGCCTTCGAGGCGTAGTTCTCGCTGGCGATCAGGCGCAGGCTGTCGCGCTGACGATCGTCTTCCTGGCGGATGAGGGCGTCGACCTCGGGGTCGACGGCGCGGAGGTCGGGCTCGGATCGGGGCTGCATCGTCCGAGGTATGTCTCGCCCCCGGCGCCGGGCGTCAAGCCGGAGACGCCCGCCGATCGCGGTCCATCGGCCCCGGCGGTGGCGGCGATCCGCCGGTCGTGGTCGGCACAGACACCTGGCGGTGATCGCGGGATCGCGGTCACAATGCCCCTGTAGCCCCGTTTTCGGGGTCCTGAGGCCGATGGGGTCCGTCTGCGTCGACGGGTCCGCGGTCGGCCGCGGGGGCGCGGACGCGCGGAGCACCACGGACCCTCCGCGCGGCGCAGGTCCGACGATGTTGATACCATGCACTCGTGGTGAGATCGGGGACGTCGCGCGGCACTCGTAAGGGCGGGCCGCCCCTGGATGCCGACGCGCTCGAGCTGAACGCGGAGGACTCGCTGCGCGCCTCGACCCTCAGCGACAGCCAGGCCGACGAGCAGGCGGAGGACGACGCCGTCGATGCGCTCAGGTTCGAGCGCGGCGCGACGATCGACCGCTACATCGTCCTCGACCGGGTCGGCGCCGGCGCGATGGGCGTGGTCTACACCGCCTATGACCCGCGCCTCGACCGGCGGATCGCGCTCAAGGTGATGCACGCCCGCGGCGGCGCGCAGGCCGACGTCGTCACCCGGGTGCTGCGCGAGGCCCAGGCGCTGGCCAAGCTCTCGCACCCCAACGTGGTCGCGGTCTACGACGCCAACGTCGTCGGCGAGGCCGTGTACCTGACGATGGAGCTGGTCAAGGGCGTGAGCCTGACGCGCTGGCTCAAGCAGGGGCCGCGCAGCGTCGCCGCGGTGCTGCGGGTGTTCATCGAGGCGGGCCAGGGCCTGGCGGGCGCGCACGCGGCGGGCCTCATCCACCGCGACTTCAAGCCCGACAACGTGCTGGTCGGCGACGACGGGCGCGTGCGGGTGGTCGACTTCGGCATCGCCCGCGGCGCCGACGGCCCGGAGATGTTGACCGTCGAGCAGGCGATCGAGCAGTCGCTCACCGGTAAGAACGTGGTGCCGGAGACGGACACGCCGCCGCGGGGGACGCCCGGGGAGAGCCGCGTGCAACCCTTCGCCTCGACCGACCGCGGGCAGGTGCCTGGCTTCGCGCGCACGGGCGACCTCGCCGACACCCAGCGGGCCGAGGCAGCGGCGGCGGCGGGCGCGAAGCCGCCGCCGCGCATGCAAGCGTCTCAGCTCGAGACGGCGATCCCCGGCCTGTCGTCGATCCGCCTGACGCGGACGGGGGCGCTGGTCGGGACCCCGGCCTACATGGCGCCCGAGCAGCACATCGCCGCCCGCGTCGACGCCCGCGCCGATCAGTTCGCGTTCTGCATCGCGCTCTACGAGGCGCTGTTCGGCAGCCACCCGTTCCCGGCCAACAACTACTTCCAGCTGAGCCTCAGCAAGCTCGGCGGCAAGGTCGACGCGATGATCGGTCGCGCCGACGTCCCGGTGCACGTGCGCAAGGCGATCCTGCGCGGCCTCCTGGTCGACCCCGACGATCGCTTCCCCGACATGGAGGCGCTGCTGACGGTGCTGCGCTTCGACCCCGACCTGCGCAAGCGTCGGCGCCTCGCCGCGGCCCTGATCGCCGCCGGGACCGCCAGCCTGCTCGCGCTCGTCGGCATGGAGGTCTTCGGCGGGGGGACCTCCTGCGAGAGCGCCGAGCGCCACCTCGCGGGCGTCTATGACCTGCCGGTCCGCGAGGACATCCAGCGCGCCTTCCTGGCCACCGCCCAGCCCTTCGCCCCCAAGGTCCTCGAGAGCACCCTCGACGGACTCGACCGCTGGTCGAGCCGCTGGCTCGCCACGCGCCGCGAGGCCTGCGAGGCGACCCACGTGCACCACGAGCAGTCGACCGAGCTCCTCGACCGGCGCATGGCCTGCCTCGACCGCCAGCTGCGGCGCCTCGCCGCGACCGCGAACGTGCTGCGCGGCGCGGACGGGCCGACGGTCCTGCACGCGCTCGAGGCGGTCGACGCCTTGCCGGAGCTCGAGGAGTGCAGCGACCGCGAGCGATTGATGCGCGGCGAGGTGCTGACCCCGGCGCAGCAGGTCGCTAGCGCCGAGGTCGAGGACCTGCTCGGCCGCGCCGAGGCGAGCCGGCTGGCGGTGCAGTATCAGGCCGCGAGCGAGCTCGCGGCCGAGGCGCGGGCGCAGGCGCAGGCGCAGGGGCTGCGCCGCGGCGAGGTCCAGGCGCTGCTGAGTCAGGGGAGGGTGCTGCGCAACCTCGGCCAGGCCGAGGGGGCCGACGACGCCTTCACGCGGGCGGACGAGCTGGCCGAGCGGATCGGCGGCGACGACCTGCGGGCCGAGGCCTCCAGCGAGCTCGGCGGGGTGCTCGGCAACATGCTGCACCAGCCGGCGGTGGCCGAGCGCCTGCTGCGACGCAGCGCCGCCGTGCTCGATCGGATCGGCGGCTCACGGATGCAGCGGGCTCGCGTCGACGAGCAGCTCGGCGCGATCGTTGCGGACCGCGGTCGACTCGACGAGGCGATCGCGCTGCTCGACGCCGCGGCTGCGGCCGCCGAGGCCACCACCGACCCGAACAACACCGGCCTGGTGTCGATCCTCAACGTCCGCGGCACCGTGCACGAGCGCCGCGGCGAGACCGAGCTGGCGCTCGCCGACTACGCCCGGGCCCTCGCGGTCTGCGAGCAGCGGCTCGGCCCGGAGCACCCCGACGTCGCGGCGGTGCTCAACAACATGGCGCTGCTCGAGGACGCGCAGGGTCGGCACGAGCTGGCCCGCGCGCAGCTCGAGCGCGCGCTGCAGATCCGGCGCCGCACCCTCGGGGAGGAGCACCCGGCGACGGCCACCACGCGCATGAACCTCGGCACCCTCTCGCTCGCCACCGGCGACTTCGAGGCCGCCGTGACCCAGTTCGAGCAGGCGCTGGCGGTGCTCAGCCGGGTCCAGGGCGTCGACGCCGACGTCGCCGACATCCGCTACAACCTCGGCGTCACCCAGCACCTGCGCAAGCAGTTCGAGCTGGCGCTGCCGCACTACCGGGCCGCGCTCGAGCTCTTCGAGCGCATGAAGGGGGCCGACCACCCCGATGTCGCCTACCCGCTGACGGGCCTGGGCGGCGCGCTCGTCGAGCTGCACCGGGATGTCGAGGCGCGCGAGCTGCTCGAGCGGGCCCTGGCGATCCGCAGCCGCGAGGTTAAGCCGGTCGATATCGGCGAGCTGCGCTTCGCGCTGGCGCGAGCGCTCCTGCCGGTCGACCGCGACCGGGCGATCGTGCTCGCCACGCAGGCGCGCGGCGACTACCACCGCGACGGCGACCAGGATCAGGTCCAGTCGATCGACGCCTGGCTCGCGGGCCAGGTCGATCGACGGCCATGACGCGGTCGTCATCGATATGTGCGCACAAGTGAGCGCACTGTCGAGCCGGCGCGAATGCGGGCGGCGTTGCCGCTTGCGTCGATCTTGTGTGTGCATGTAACCATGTCGCGGCCCAGCGATCGCTGGAGAGGGTGACCGATATGCCAACGCCGAAGACCAAGCGCGACATCGTCCTGCAGTCCACGTTCTCCTCCACCGCGACGGTGGCCACGCTGAGCCTCGGCGTGGACGCCCGGTTCACGACTCCGAACGGGATCAACACTTTCAACCTCTTCGAGGACTCGAGCAGCGGCACGAGCGACGAGGCCACCGAGTATCAGATGACCTTCGGCGCGAGCACCGGGGCGATCGGCGTCATCACCATCAGCTTCATCGGTGAGGGCGAGCTCCCGGCGCCCGATGTCCGCGTCAACAAGACCAGCGCCGTCTCCGACATCGACCCCGCGCCGACGACGACCACCGTCACGCCGCTCCCCGACCCCAGCGCCCGCTACACCCGGAGCTGGCAGCAGGCGGCCCTCGACCAGGCGAGCCAGCTCGTCGTTCAGGTCGGCGGCGTCGATGTTCGGGTCAAGGCCGATAACGGCCACTCCGTGACCCAGACCGTCACCTCGACGGCGATCGGGCAGCTGGTGCTGACTTACTCATGGAAGAATCGCAGGGGCGCGGAGGTCATCGGCGGCTCGCTCACCTTCACCGCCAGCTCGGTCGCCGGCGCGGGCTACTCGCTGGGGACCGCGACGGTCAGCGACAGCACCGCCCTCCCGGGTCGCACCGACCGCCTGCGTCGCAGACACCGCTGAGCACGGTCACCGCGCCTGCGCGCGGCCGCTCGCGTCGCGGCCCACGACGGCGGCCGCGCGCCGCGTTATCCTCCCGCTCGTGCCGCAAGCCGAGCCCCTGCGATTGATCCCGGTGTCACGGGCGCTGCTGTGCGACGGCCTCACGCCGGTCGAGGTCTATGCCCGACTCGCCAGAGCCGGACGCGAGGGCGACGCGGCGCTGGCGGGCGTCCGTTACATGCTCGAGTCGGTCGGCGCCGGCGGTGAGCGCTGGGCCCGCTACAGCGTGGTCGGCCTCGGCTGTCGGGCGCGGATCGTCGGCGTGTGGGACGGCGAGGCGCTCGCGGTCGAGGTCCAGCCGGCGCCAGGCTTTCAACTGCCCGACGGCGTGCCGGCGCGGAGCCGCGGCCTCGAGGCGATCGAGGCGCTGCTGGCCGCGTACCACGGCCCCGCGGCGCCGGAGCTGCCGCGATTCTGGGGCGGCCTCGTCGGTGTCTGGGGCCACGACGCCGTCCGCGCCTTCGAGCGGCTGCCACCCGCGCCGGCCGCGAGCGCCGGCTCCGGTGAGCCGCCCGCGATCGACCTGATCGTCTCCGACACCGTGCTGGTCTTCGACAACTTCAGTCAGACCGTGCAGATCTTCGCCGGGGCTTGCCCGGCGAGCGACGGCGGGAGCGAGGCCGCCATCGCGGCCGCACACGCGCGCATCGACGCGGTCGCCGCGTTGCTGGACTCCGGCTCCGTGCTGCGCCCGCAGCCCCTCCCCGAGGTCGCTGCGCCGCCCGCCGAGCCGGCCCTGCCCTGGACCCGCGAGGGCTTCCTCGCCGCCGCGCGCCGGGCCCGGGCGTACCTCGCCGCCGGTGACATCTTCCAGGTCGTGCTGGCCCAGCGCTTCGTCGCGCCCCGCGCGGGCGCGCGGGTCCTCGACATCTATCGCATGCTGCGCGTCACCAACCCGGCGCCGTACATGTACCTGTTCGAGCTGCCGTCGGCGACGCTGATCGGGGCCTCGCCGGAGCTGCTGGTCCGCCTCGATCGCGAGGGCCTGGACGAACCTGTCTCCGGGGCCAGGTCGGCACAATCCGCGTCATCGCCGTCCTCGGGCTTGCGGGTGACGGTGCGGCCGATCGCCGGGACGCGGCCGCGCGGCCGCGACGCCGCGGAGGACGAGGTCATGGCCCGAGAGCTGCTCGCCGACCCCAAGGAGCGCGCCGAGCACCTGATGCTCATCGACCTCGGCCGCAACGACCTCGGCCGCGTCTGCGTCGGCGGCAGCGTGCGCGTCACCGAGTCCTTCGGCCTCGAGCGCTACAGTCGCGTCATGCACATCGTCAGCGAGGTCCAGGGCGAGCTGCGGCCGGGCCTGACCGCGCTCGACGCCCTGCGCGCGACCTTCCCCGCGGGCACCCTCAGCGGCGCCCCGAAGATCCGCGCGCTGCAGATCATCGACGAGCTCGAGCCCGCGGCCCGCGGCTGGTACGGCGGCGCGGTCGGTTACCTCGGCTTCGACGGCGCCGCCGACTTCGCGATCTGCATCCGCTCGATGGTCGTCACCGGCCAGGAGATCCGGGTCCAGGCCGGCGCCGGTCTGGTCCACGACTCGGTGCCGGAGGCCGAGGACCGCGAGTGTCAGGCCAAGGCCAGCGCCGTCCTGCGGGCCCTGGCGATGGCCCGAGCCCTCGGCGACGAGCCCCTCACCTGAGACCTGACCCAAGGACCCGCTCATGTCGCTCCCAGACCCAATCGCGCCCCCGCTGATGGCCGCCGGTCAGCGCCTCCGCCCCGTCTCCGTCGCTCGGCCCGGCGACCGCGTGCTCGTCGTCGACAACTACGACTCATTCACCTTCAACCTCGTCCAGTACCTCCTGGAGCTCGGCGTGGCGGTCGATGTCTACCGCAACGACGCGCTGACGCTCGCCCAGGTGCTCGCCGATCGTCCGAGCCATCTGCTCCTGTCCCCGGGGCCAGGTCGCCCCTGCGACAGCGGCGTGTGCCAGGACCTCTGTCGCGCGCTCGCCGACCCCGCCGTCCCGGCGATCCCGCTGCTCGGCGTGTGCCTCGGCCACCAGACCCTCTGCGAGGTCCACGGCGCGACCGTCGAGCGGGCCGGCCGCATCATGCACGGCAAGCTCTCCCCGGTGCTGCACGACGGCACCGGCGTGTTCGCCGGGATCCCGTCGCCGTTCATGGCGACCCGCTATCACAGCCTGGTGGCGATCGAGTCGACCCTGCCGGCCGCGCTGCTGGCGGTGGCGCGCACCGATCAGGACGAGCTGATGGGCGTGCGCCACCGCGACCGCCCGCTCTTCGGCGTGCAGTTTCACCCCGAGTCGGTGCTGAGCGAGCACGGCCACGATCTGCTGGCCAACTTCCTGGCGACGCGGATCTGAGTGACCGAAGGGACATGTCGTGATGGACATGCGTGAAAGGACAGCATGAGCAGCGCCGGGCGAGACCCGCCGTCGAGCCCGCCGGCCGCCGACGCGGCGATCCGCGAGGGCCTCGCGCGCCTGGTCCAGGGCGAGGGGATCGGGCGGGTTGCGGCGGTCGAGATCTTCCGCGAGATCGTGCGCGGCGGCGCCGAACCGGCCCAGATCGGCGCGTTGTTGATGGGCCTGGCGATCCGCGGCGAGGCGGCCGAGGTGATCGCCGGCGCGGTGGTGGCGATGCGCGAGGCGCTGATCCGCGTGCCCTGTCGCGCCGATGCGATCGACACCTGCGGCACCGGCGGCAGCGGGATCGCTCGCCGCAACGTCTCGACCGCGGTCGCCCTGGCCGTCGCCGCCTGCGGCGTCCCGGTGGCCAAGCACGGCAACCGCGGGATCTCCAGCCCGAGCGGCAGCGCCGACGTGCTCGCCCAGCTCGGCGTCGACATCGGCGCCGGCCCGCAGGCCGTCGCTCGCTGCGTCGACACCGTCGGCGTCGGCTTCCTGTTCGCGCCCAGCCTCCACCCGGCCATGAAGCACGCCGCCGGCCCCCGCCGCGCCCTCGGCCTGCGCACGATCTTCAACCTCCTCGGTCCGATGGCCAACCCCGCCGGGGTCCGCCGCCAGGTCGTCGGCGTCTTCGATCCGCGCCGCTGCGCCGCCATGGCCGCCGCCCTCGGCGAGCTTGGCAGCGAGCGGGTCTTCGTCGTCCACGGCTCCCTCGCCGGCCACCCCGCGGCCGCCGGGGGGCCGGCAGGCATCGACGACCTCAGCCCCGAGGGCGAGAGCCTGGTCGTCGAATGGCGCCGCGGTCAGCTGCACCACCATGTGCTGCGCCCCGCGCACGCCGGGCTGACGTGCGCGCCGCTGCGTGGCCTCGCCGGCGAGGATCCGGCCGGCAACGCGGCGGCCCTGCGGCGGCTCCTCGACGGCGAGGTCGGGCCATACCGCACGTCTGTGCAGTACAGCGGCGCGCTCGCGCTGCTGGTCGCCGGGGAGGGCGAGCTCGCCGAGCTGCCGACCCTCGCGGCCCGGATCGGGGCGGCCCTCGACGACGGCAGCGCCCGGCGAGTCCTCGCCGATCTGGTCGCCTGCAGCCGCGCCGGCGACGGGGTCTAAAGCGCCGCGATCGGGCCGCGCCTGCGGCATACTCGGCGCACCATGACGGGCTCGGGAGGATCGTTCCTGGACAGGATCTTGGCCGCGAAGCGGGCCGAACTCGCGGGCGCCAGGGCGACCCGGTCGTCGGCGCTGTCGGACCGCGAGCTCGCGGACCTCGGCGCCCGACTGCCGCGTCCTCGCGACTTCATCGCCGCGCTGCGCGAGGGCCCGCGCCCGGCGATCATCGCCGAGTTCAAGCGCGCCTCGCCCTCGGCCGGCACGCTGCGGGAGGACGCCGATCCGCGCCACATCGCCACGCTCTACGCGGCCGGCGGCGCCACCTGCATCAGCGTGCTCACGGACCGCCACTTCGGCGGCAGCTACGACGACCTGCGAAGCGTGCGCCAGACGGTCACGCTGCCGCTGCTGTGCAAGGACTTCATCCTCGAGAAGACCCAGATCGTCGAGGCCAAGCGGGTCGGCGCCGACTGTGTGCTGCTGATCGTCGCCGCACTGCCGCCGCCGACGCTGCGCGGTCTGCTGGACTTCGCGCATCAGCTCGACATGCAGGTGCTGGCCGAGGCCCGCGACGAGCACGAGATCGACCGGGCGCTGGCCGCCGGCGCCCGGCTCATCGGCGTCAACGCCCGCGACCTCGAGACCTTCGAGATCGACCCCGGTCGCTGCGCTCGCCTGCGCAAGCTGGTCCCGAGCGACTTCACCTACGTCGCCGAGAGCGGCGTGAAGTCGGCCGAGGACGCGATCCGCCTGCGTGACGCCGGCGCCGACGCGATCCTGATCGGCAGCCACCTCATGCAGGCCGCGAACCCGGGCGAGGCGCTGCGCCAGCTGATCCTCGAGCTGTGACCGCGAAGCTCAAGATCTGCGGCGTCACCCGGGTCGTCGACCTCGCCGCCTGCGTCGAGCTCGAGGTCGACTCGGTCGGCATCAACCTGTGGTCTGGTTCGCGCCGCGGCCTCTCGCTCGCCGAGGCCGCAGCGCTGCTGCGCGCGGTGATGCCGGCCCGCGGCGGGCCCGAGCGCGTCGGCGTGTTCGTCAACCCGAGCCGCGAGGCGCTGCACCGCGCCTACGAGACCCTCGAGCTCGACCTCGTGCAGGTGATCCACGACGACCCGGACGCGCCGCCGCTGACGCTCCCGTACACCTGGGTCGTCCGTGGCGCCCCACCGCTCGGATCGCTGGTGCTGCCGACGCCGGCGCCGGCGCGGGTGCTGCTCGACGCGGCGGCGCCGGGTTACGGCGGCGCCGGGCAGACCACCGACTGGGTCTGGGCTCGCGCAGCGGCGCAGCGGCTCGCGGCCCCGGTGTGGCTCGCGGGGGGCATCACGCCCGGGAACGTCGCGGCGGCGCTCGCTGCAGTCGGGCCGGTGGGCCTCGATGTGGCGAGCGGCGCGGAGCTACCCGGTGCCGGCCGCGGTGAGAAGGACCGCACGAAGATCGTCGCATTGCTCGCGGCCTGTCGCGCGAGCGATTGAGGCTCGCCGGCCGATGCGAAGTCGCATTTCGCTCGCGCATCGGGCGCGGAGCACACGTGCGACAAAGCTGATCGACGACGGTTGATCTCTCCGCGAAGGCACCCCGTACTGGCGATCCATGTCCATTCCATACGCGCCTATTCGCAACTCGCGATTCTTCATCGCTCCGGCCCTCGCTCTGATCCTCGCCGGCTGCCCCGCCGACGAGGTGGCGGACACCGACACCGCGACGAGTGGATCCAGCACCGGTACATCCTCATCGACCGGCACCAACCCGACCGTGCCGACGACGACTGATCCGACGACGGAGACGACGACCACCGGTCCGACCACCACGGATCCGACCACCAGCGATCCCACCACCGACGGCACGACGACGACCACCGATCCGACGACCGACACGACCCAGGCGTCGACCGACACGACCCAGGCGACCACCGACACGACAGACGGCACGAGCGGGACGATCGGTACGAGCGGCACGGACGGCACGAGCGGGACGATCGGCACGAGCGGCACGGACGGCACGAGCGGCACGGACGGCACGAGCGGTACGACCGGCGACAGCAGCACCGGCACGACCGGCGGCGGCATGGTGGAGTTCACCGACGTGTGGGCCTCGTCCAACCCGGCCAACTTCTCGACCGACGCGCTGCACAGCATGAACCCCGCGCTCGACCTCAAGAGCGCGGTGCTCAGCCTGCTCGGCGACGCCGTGAGCATCCAGAGCGTGGCCATCAACAGCGGCGGCGACGCCATCATCTCCTACGACGCCCCGAGCGGCGTCGGCGGGATCATCACCATCAAGGACTTCACGGACGGCAATCCGGCGAGCGGCGCGCTCGGCCTCGGCACCCGCATCATCCGCGGCCCGGAGGCCGGCATGGTCGCGCCGAAGGGCGTCGAGGCGCTCGGACTGCCCGGCCTCTTCGTCGTCGCCGACACCGGCGCAGCGGACATCAAGGTGTTCAAGACCCTCGACAACGGCGACGTCGCGCCGCAGTTCATCGTGACCGACCTGGGCACCTCCGCGGCGGTGTGGGACATCCACTACGTCGGCAGCACGGACACGCTGTACGCGGCGGGCACCAACGGCGAGGTGCAGGTCTACGAGGACTTCAAGGACATGCAGGGCGTGGCCGGCCCGGACCGGACGATCATCCCCGCGGAGAACGGCGTGAAGATCTCGATCAACTTGCACGGCATCACGGTCAACGCCG
>Ga0209480_10001768_pt1 | contig 15489 bp, 11 predicted proteins | sample JI61114C2DNA_FD_187501 | JGI IMG/M metagenome (GOLD analysis project Ga0209480, IMG submission 187501) | Wastewater effluent complex algal communities from Wisconsin, to seasonally profile nutrient transformation and Carbon sequestration -... | ecosystem: Engineered > WWTP > Effluent > Algae...
CTTGCCGAAGAAGACGCGCATCTTGCCGATGAGGTCGGCGGAGAAGAAGACATGCGGCGCGTCTTTGCCGGTGAGCAGGGTGCTGGAGACGCCAGCCTTTTCCAGCGCGGCATCGAACTCCTGTGCCTGGGCATAGGGCACGAGGTTGTCGGCGGTGCCGTGGATGTGCAGGAAGGGTGGATCATCTTTGCTGACGTAGGTCACGGGTGAGGCGGCCTTCGCCTCGACGGGGCGCTGGCTCATCGGCCCGCCGAAGAGTTTGAAGAGAGCGCTGCCAGGCTTGTCGCCCACGATGACGCTGCCTTTGCCATCATTGAAGGTGAGAAAATTCGCCGGGCCGCAGAAGTTCGCCACGCAGGTGATCTTCGGTAGCTCGCCTGCGGTGCCCACGCTGCCATCGAGCTCCTTCACATCGCCGCTGGTGCCGAGCAGGCTGACGAGATGCCCGCCTGCCGAGATGCCAGTGAGGCCGATCTTATCGGCATCGATGCTGTGGTCTTTGGCGTGAGCTTTCAGCCAGCGCAGGGCGGCTTTCACATCGTGAATCTGTGTGGGCCACGCTCCCTGATCGGTCAGTCGGTAGCCGATGGAGGCTCCGGCATAGCCGCCGCTTTTGATGAGTGCGAAAAGCAGGCCCGTGTCGCTTTTGTCGCCACCTTCCCAGCCGCCGCCGTGGATGTAGATGATGAGTGGCAGCGGCTTTTCCGTGGGCTTTTCTGGCAGGTAGAGATCGAGCTTCTGGCGCGGGTTGCCTTTCCCGGCGTAGTCGAGGTCGCGCACTGCGATGAAGCCGGGTGGCGGTGGCGGTGTTTGCGCACAGGCGCTGAGCGTGAGGCAACTGATGACGAAGAGAAGAATGAGGTGGCGCATGGCAGCCGGATGCAAACAGCGCTCGGTGAAGTCGGCAAGGACGCACTTGCCATTCACCCCGGCTTCTGAACAATGGCGCGCCATGAATCGCCTTTTGCTTTTCCTTTCCGCCGCTCTGTCGGTCGCCTTCGCTGAGTCAGGATTGCCCGTCGGCAAGTTTCAGCAGCTCGATCAAACCGTGCCGACACCTTCCCCGCTGCGAAACGCCTCCGGCGCACCGGGCACGGCTTACTGGCAGAATCGCGCGGACTATGACATCAATGTCGAGCTGGATGATGTGAAGCGGACCATCTCCGCTGAAGCGACGGTGACCTATCACAATGCCTCGCCAGATGCCCTGACCTATCTCTGGGTGCAGCTCGATCAGAATTATCTCTCGCACAATGCCGACTCACGCGCAGTGCCGAACACGAAGCGTGGCGTGGACCTCACCAAATTCAGCTACTCGGCCCTGGATCGCCTGGTGGCCTATGAGGAATACGATGGCGAGATGAAGATCAGCAAGCTGACAGATGCCAAAGGCGAGGCGCTGCCACATTCCATCGTGAAAACCATGCTGCGGCTCGATCTTCCGGAGCCGCTGGCAGCCGGGGCGAACTTCGTTTTCAAGATCGCCTGGAGCTACCCGATCAATGACTGCGAGCGCATCAACGCACGCACGGGCTACGAGTTCTTCAAAGAGGACGGTAACTGCATCTACACCATCGCGCAGTGGTTCCCACGCATGGCGGCCTACACCGACTACGCGGGCTGGATCAACAAGCAGTTCCTCGGCACTGGCGAGTTCACGCTGGAGTTCGGCAACTACAAGGTCAGCCTCACGGTGCCGGATGATCATCTTGTGGCCGCAACAGGTGCTTTGCAAAATGCAGACACGGTTTTGACCGAGACTCAGCGTGAGCGGCTGAAGAAGGCGCAAGGTGAGACGAAGAAGCCCATGTTCATCGTCACGCCAGAGGAGGCGAAAGCGGCTGAAAAAGGCAAACCAAAAGGAAAGAAGACCTGGATATTCCAGGCGGATAATGTGCGTGACTTCGCCTTCGCCTCATCCCGCAAATTCATCTGGGACGCGATGGCGGTGGAGGGCGCGACATATCCACCAACACCCGAGCGCAAAGGCGGTATCGCCGACCGCATGTATCGCCCGCCGGTGATGGCGATGTCGCTTTATCCGAAGGAAGGCATGCCGCTGTGGGACAAGTACTCGACTCATGCCATCGCCCACACGATCCAGGTCTATTCGAAGTACACCTTTGCTTATCCGTATCCTGTGGCGTGGTCAGTGAATGGGCCCGTGGGCGGTATGGAATACCCGATGATCTGCTTCAACGGGCCGCGTCCTGAAAAAGATGGCACCTATCCTGAGCGCACGAAGTATGCCCTCATCGGCGTGGTGATCCATGAGGTTGGGCACAACTACTTCCCGATGATCGTGAACAGCGACGAACGCCAATGGACCTGGATGGATGAAGGGCTGAATTCGTTCGTCGAATACCTCACTGAAGAGGAATGGGAAAACGATTGGAACCATCGCCGCAATGAGCGCGGCATGGTGGACTACATGCGGCTCACCGACCGCGTGCCAGTGATGACGAACAGCGAGTCCATCGCCGACCTCGGCCCCAATGCCTATGGCCAGCCCACCGCCGCGCTGAACATCCTGCGGGAGCATATCCTGGGTCGTGAAGCCTTTGACCATGCCTTTAAAACCTATGCCCGTCGCTGGATGTTCAAGAGGCCCACGCCGAGCGACTTCTTCCGCACGATGGAGGATGCCAGTGGAGTCGATCTCGACTGGTTCTGGCGCGGCTGGTTTTACAGTGTCGATCATGTGGATGTCTCCATCGATGAAGTGCGCTGGATGCAGCTCGACACGCGTGATCCAGCCATCGAGAAGCCCAAGAAGAAAAAGGAGAAAGACGAGCTGCCGCAAACTCTCACCAAGGAGCGCAACTACACGCTGCCGAAGCGCGTGGATCTTTTTCCTGAGCTGAAGGACTTCTACGACAACTTCGACGAAGCAACCGTGCTGCCGAGTGAGAAGAAGAAGTTCGAGTCCCTCCTCAAAGAGCTCAAGGAAGAGGAGATCGACCCCAAGCTGCTCCAGACGAAGCACAACTTTTATGTGATCGAGATGAGTAACGTCGGCGGCCTTGTCATGCCGGTGCTTTTGAAAATCGACTACACCGACGGCACGAGCGAAGAACTGAAACTCCCTGCCGAGATCTGGCGCTTCAATACCGAGAGAGCCTCGAAACTGCTCTTCACCAAGAAAGAGCTGAAGGCCGTCACCTTTGACCCGCGCCAGGAGCTCGTGGACACCGATGTGGAAAACAACTTCTGGCCGCGTCGCCCCGTGAAGAGCAAGTTCCAGCTCTTCAAAGACGAGAAGGCTCCGAACCCGATGCGCGAGCTGACAAAGCCCGAGAAGAAAGACGACGAGAAAAAAGCAGCACCAAAGAAGTAACCGGAGCGCGGGCTTTCCAGCCCGCAGCATCTCGAAAGCACCACGATGCCCTCACTTCTCCAGCGTCTCCCTCTACTCCTGACGCTGGCCTTCAGCACGCTGCTCCACGCGCACTCGCTCCATCAATCCACCGCCGAGGCGGAATACAATCCCACGACTCAAAAACTCGAAGTCAGCCTCACCGTTTTCATCAACGACCTCGAACTTGCGCTCATGCGTCAGTCCGAGCGCCTGATATCCATCGACAAAACCCCCGCCGCCGAGTTTGATGCCCATATTCAAGCCTACCTCGCCAAGACTTTCGTGGTCACAGATGCTGATGGTAAAACGATGAAGCCTGAGTGGGTGGGCCGAGAGCTGGGAAGCCTCAAAAATGATGATCCAACAGTGACGCTGTTCTTTGCCATTCCATTGCCCGAAGGTTTAGTGGGAACTTCGCTTCTACATTCTGTCTTGTGCGACCTCTTCCAAGATCAAACGAACCTTCTCCTTCTGCGTAACACGCAGAAGGTCGAGTTCAAATTTGTCCGAGGTGACTCGGCCAAACAGCTCTTCTCCCCGAAATGAAGCACCTTATTCGCAACCACCTTCACAGACGATCTCACGCGTGGCGCTTTCCTGCCTCTGGCCAAGCTGAACATCGCTGAAATCCAGATCGTCGTCTATGACGGCTGGCTTGGCAGTCTCACTGGTCTGGGCTGGAGTGGATGTAATGAGTTCTGGGGCGGTGGTATCTGTGTTCATAAGCTTGGTAAGGTTTATCAATCAGCCTGACGCAATAAAACTAAATACTCACAAATCCTTGTGTCTTCGCAGCGTATGTCTGAGACTTCAATTCTCCCCGCCTCAAACGCCTCATGCGCGACTACTTCATCCGACGCTTCCTGCTCATCATCCCGACTCTCATCGGGGCGACGTTGGTGGTGTTTTTGATCACACGCATCACGCCCGGCGGGCCGATGGAAGTGGCGCTGCGTCAGGCGGCAGCGGCGAAGGGTGAGCGTGGCATGAAGGACGCGGGCTCGTCCCTCAGTGCGGAGCAGAAGGAGGAATTGGCGGCCTATTACGGCTTCGATCGGAAGTTTTTCCCTGCCTACCTCGCCTGGCTCGGCGTGCTGCCGAAGGAGGGGGATAAAAAGTTCATCAAGTTCGACAAGGACGAGCAGATGCCCATCACACTGCAGGAGCTTTTACCCCGCGCGCAATGGAAGCCGAACAACGCTTACCGCGTCACCCAGGCCAAGGTGAGCCGTGATGGCAAACTGACGGCAGATGATGGGTCGCCGCTGACCTCATGGCAGACTTATGAGGAAAAAGACAAGAGCCGCGTGCAGGTCTTTCGCCCGCATTATGACGGGCTGCTGCAAGGCAACCTCGGCATCTCGACTCGCTACAATGAATATGTCTGGGACATGATTCGCGAGCGCATGCCGGTCTCGATCTTCTACGGCTTGGTCACCTTTGTCATCAGCTACCTTGTCTGCATTCCGCTCGGTATTCTGAAGGCCATTAAGCACCGCACGCTGATCGACAATGCGAGTTCGATCCTCATCTTCGTGGGGTATTCCATTCCTGGGTTCGTGCTGGCGAGCATGCTCGTGGTGTATCTGGCCGCACGCATGGCGTGGTTCCCCACGGGTGGCTTTGTGAGTGAGGACTTCGCCGCGCTGAGCCTCGGCGGCAAGGTGTGGGATGTGGCGCATCACGCCGCGCTGCCGCTCGTGTGTTACCTCATCGGCAGCTTCGCCTTCATGACCATGCTGGTGAAGAACAACCTTATGGACAATCTGGCCGCCGACTATGTCCGCACCGCTATTGCCAAGGGGGCTGGCTTCAAGCGCGCGGTGCTCGTCCATGCACTGCGAAACTCGCTCATCCCCGTGGCTACGACCCTGGGACATGTCGTCAGTATTTTCGTCGCGGGCTCGATGCTCATCGAGCTGATCTTTGAGATCAATGGCTACGGTCTGCTGAGCTACTACAGCATCGTGGATCGCGACTACCCGCTGGTGATGGGCATCCTGGTGCTGAACGTGCTGGTGCTCATGGCGGGGAACATCCTGTCAGACTTCTTTGTCGCACTCACCGATCCGCGCATCCGTTTTGAGTAAAATTAGACCATGACCCTACTCCTCCAACTCTGGAAGTACGAACTGCCAACTATCGGCAGAAGAGCGGTCATTGTTCTGGTCTCGTGGTTGGTTGCTGCTTTCATTTATGCCGTGGCTGCACCGATAATGGCAGAGAATAGGGATGAAGACGAGTCTAGGGTACTCTCCTTCATCCAAGCTCCTTTGATTGTGCCGCTTGGATTGTCGTGGCAATCGTCTCACGAGCCCAATCCTGATGAAGCTCTGTTCTATTGGTGGGCACTGGTTCTATTCGTTACTTTGCTCGGCACGTTTGCTTTCTCGTCCCCGAAGCTTTGGACAACTTTCGCCATCGTTCACGTTTCGCTCGTGGTAGCTGGCTTTCTTGGAGCCTCTCGTATGCTTGAATGGTGGAACAAACACGGACACGGATGAATCCCTTCACTACTGGAATCTCTCTGCTCGTCTATGCGGCGCTCAGCGCGTTGTTTCGTGGGTTGTCGCTGTCTGTGCCGGTGTTCAAGGTGCCGTTTCTTGGCGGTGCATGGTTCGGATGGGGCATGCTGGCGCTCGTGGCATTGACAGGTGGCTGGCTGCTGTGGCGAGGGCAGCGTGAGTGGCATTGGAGCCCGCTCACCTTGAAGCAAATCCGCCGCTTTCGTGACATCCGCCGCGGGCATGTCTCTTTCCTCATCTTGCTCGCGCTGGTGGGCGTCGCCTCTCTGGACAATCTGGTGGTGGGCAAGCGGGCGCTGATCGTGCGTTATGAAGGTCACTACTATTTTCCCTTCGTCACGAATGTGCTTCCCGGCACGACCTTCGGCCTGAAGGATGATGCGGAGACGGACTACCGAGAGCTGCAGCGGCAGTTCCGCCTCACCAAGTCGGCCAACTGGGTGCTGCTGCCTCTCGTGCCGTATGATCCGAAGCTCGATACTCCCGAGGTCATCGAGGAGGTCGAGAGTCGTGGTGGCCTCGCCTATCGTGTCAGCGAGACGAAGCCCTTCGATGGCCGCGCCTACACCGTCTTTCGCGACAAACTGGAGCAGAAACGCCAGGAGTGGACCTTCCGCCACGGGGTGAAGCAGGGCGAGATGCGCGGCTGGGATGCCAACAATGACCAGGCGGAGAAGGCCACCTTCGAAAACGGCCAGCGCACCGCCTACACCGACTATTTGGATGGCAAATCAGCCGCGCTGGAATCCCAGGCCAGTGACGTTTTGCTGACCGTGGTTTATCCGCCTTCGCCTCCCTCTTGGTCACAGCGGCATTTCCTCGGCACCACATCCATGGGCGGCGATGTGCTGGCGATCCTCTTCGGTGGCTGGCAGCAGGCCATCATCGCATCCGTGTTATTTGTGACCTTCGTGTTCGTCGTGGGCGTCGCTGTGGGAGGTATGCTTGGCTACTTTGGTGGCGTCTTGGATCTCATCGGCACACGCTTGATCGAGATCTGGTCCGTGCTGCCCTTTCTCTTCATCGTCATGATCGTCAGCTCGGTGCTCAGTCCCAGTTTGTTCCTGCTGGTGGTGGTCATTTCCATGTTTAGCTGGATGACCACCACGCTCTACATCCGCACGGCCGCACTGAAGGAAAAAGCGCGTGATTATGTGGCCTCGGCACGCCTGCTCGGCGCCAGCACACCTCGCATCATCTTCAAACACATCCTGCCAAACAGCATCGCCATCCTGGTGACGCTCGCTCCCTTCGAGGTCTCCGCCATCATCACCTCCCTGGCTGCGCTGGATTTCCTGGGCTTCGGCCTGCCGCCGGAAGACCCGAGCTGGGGCCGCCTGCTGCATGAGGGCACGGAAGATTTTAATTATCCCTGGATCGTCAGCAGCGCCTTCACCGCCATGACCTTCGTGCTCGTCCTCGTCACCTTCGTCGGCGAGGCCGTGCGCGAGGCCTTTGATCCGAAGAAATTCACCACTTACCGATGAGCAAAGAGAACAGATCTCACAGCAAAGAGAACCACGGCTCCATTCGAGTGGTCCTGTCTCTCTGCTCTTTGCTCTGTGCCCTCAGCTCGTGCTCCGAGTCAGACGACACCCGCTTCCCGCCCTACGACAACACGGACGAAGTGCAGGCCTATTGGAAGTCGAAGCCCGAGTTCTTCAAGTGGAAGACCATTGCAGACCTGCCCACGGATCTGAAGTGGGAGAATGGCGCGGACGTCCCCGAGTTCGGTGATCCAGCGGCGAAGAAGGGCGGCACTTTCCGTGACTATCACCCCACTTACCCGCCCACTTTCCGGCCCGTCGGCCCTGATGGCAATAACACCTTCCGTGGTGAGCATCGCGACAATGTGGACATCTACCTCATCAGGCGTCACCGCGATGCCGACGTGTGGATTCCCGGTCTCGCCAAAGAGTGGGCCGTGGCCGCAGACCGCAAGACGATGTACTTCCGGCTGCACGATAACCTGACCTATTCCGACGGCCATCCCGTCGAGGTGGAGGACTTTTTCATGACCTTTTTTGTCATGACCAGTCAGAATCTGAAGGACCCGTGGTACAACGACTGGTACACCAAAGAGTACGCTTCCATCACGAAGTTCGATGAGCGCACTCTGGCCATCGCACTGCCAGAGCCAAAGCCCGACCCACTCTGGGCGGTGAAGGAAGACCTTCTTCCCCTGCCTCGTCATTTCTACCGCGAGTTTGGTCCCGACTATCCAGCCCGCTATCAGTGGCGCATCAGCCCGACGACAGGGGCCTACACCATCGACACCGATCTGCTCAAGCGCGGGCGCTCCATCACCCTGCGCCGCCTGAAGGACTGGTGGGCGCGTGATCTGAAAAACTTCCGCTACACCTTCAACCCGGATTTCATCGAGTACAAGATCATCGCCAGCCAGGACAAGGCTTTCGAAATGTTCCGCCAGGGGCAGCTCGATTTCTTCCTCGGCGGCCTGCCACGCTATTGGTATGACAAATCCGAGATCCCCGAGATCTACAAAGGCTACATCGAGCGGCACAAGTTTTACAACGAGTTCCCCCAGGTGTCCTGGGGTGTCCGCATCAACGAAAGCAAGCCGCCGCTCGACAATCTCGATGTGCGCCTCGGCATCAGCCACGCCATGAACATCCAAAAAGTCATCGACGTGGACTTCCGTGGCGACAAGGAGCGCATGCAGAGTCTCGTCTCCGGCTTCGGCAAGTTTACCAACCCTGATCTGCGTGCCCGCCTCTTTGATCCGGTGAAGGCCCGCGAGCACTTTGCCAAAGCTGGCTACACTCAGTCTGGACCGGATGGCATTCTGAAAAATGCCGCTGGTCAGCGCCTGTCCTTCACGCTCACCACTTTCAACAACAGCGTCATCACACCGCTCATGCTGCGGCTCAAGGAAGAGGCAAAGAAGGCCGGGCTGGAGATCAAGATTGATGGCCTCGACACCACGCAGCTCTACAAAAAGCTTGATCAAAAGACCCACGAGCTGGCCTTCGCTGGTGCCGGTGCGCAGCCGCCTTACCCGCGCTTCTGGGACTTCTACCATTCTGACAATGCCTTCAAAGTCGGCAAGGACGGCAAACGCGAGATCGTCGTGGACACGAACAACATGACCCAGACGGCGGACCCCGCGCTCGATCCGATCATCGACCAACATCGCAAGGCGCAGACGGAGGAGGAGGTGCAGCGCCTGTCCTGGCAGCTCGCCAAACTGGTCGAGGATCGCGCCTGCGACATCCCTGCCTGGGAGACGCCTTTTTTCCGCCACCTCTGCTGGCGCTGGGTGAAGTGGCCCAAGGCCGGCAATGCCCGCATGGTGCAGCAACCGCTCGATGGTCACGTGCTCTGGATCGATGAAGATGTGAAGCGCGAGACCCAGGAGGCCATGCGTACCGGGCGTGATTTCGGTGAAGTGACGCGTGTGTTTGAAACCTTCCGCAAAGACCAATGACGCCCGCATCTTCCAGCATCCTTGAGGTCCGCGACCTCATCACCGCTTTCGACACCGATGCGGGCCGCATGACAGCGGTGGACGGCATAAGCTTCGAGGTGCCGCGTGGCAAGACGCTTGGCATCGTCGGTGAATCCGGCTGTGGCAAGAGCGTCACTGCTTTCTCCATCACCCGTCTGCTACCGCAGCCACACGGCAAGATTCTCGGCGGCAGCATCGGCTTTGAGGGACGCGATCTGGTGACGTTGCCGCTCGATGAGATGCAGAAGATTCGCGGCAACGACATCAGCATGATCTTCCAGGAGCCGATGACGGCACTGAACCCGGTGCAGACCGTCGGCAGGCAACTCGCGGAGGCCATCCTGCTCCACACCGAGTGCAGCAAGGCCGACGTGCTCGCCCGCAGCATCGACATGATGAAAAAGGTGCGCATTCCCGCACCCGAGCAGCGCCTCAACGAATACCCGCATCAGCTCAGCGGCGGCATGAGGCAGCGCGTGATGATCGCCATGGCGCTGATCAATACGCCGAAGCTCCTCATCGCCGACGAGCCCACCACTGCGCTCGATGTCACCGTGCAGGCGCAGATCCTCGAACTCATCGCCGACCTGCAACAGGAGATGGGCATGAGCGTCATCCTCATCACCCATGATCTCGGTGTCATCGCGGAAGTGTGCGATGAAGTCGCCGTCATGTATGCCGGACGTATCGTTGAGCAGGCCAGCGTCTTCGACCTCTTCGCCAACCCCCGTCATGCCTACACCCAGGGACTGCTGGAAAGCATTCCGCGTCTCGACAGCAAGCCCAAGACCCTGCTGAAAGCCATCCCTGGCAACGTCCCCGGCATTGCTGACTTCAAACCCGGCTGCCGCTTCGCCGAGCGCTCGGGGCGTGAGCACAGCCAAGGGCATCTGACCACCCGTCCGCCCTTCGTCGAGATCGCGCCAAACCACTTTGCCGAGCACTGCCCCATCTGCGTCGCATGAGCCTCCTCACCGTCCAAAACCTCCAGCAGCACTTCCCCGTTCGCGGTGGTGTGCTTCGGCGCTCTGTGGCTTCGTGCAAAGCGGTCGATGGAGTCAGCTTCACGCTTGGGGAAGGCGAAACCCTCGGCCTCGTGGGCGAGTCCGGCTGTGGCAAGACCACCCTGGGCAAGGCCATCGTGCGCCTGCTGAAGCCCACCAGCGGCAGGATCGAATTCGATGGCCAGGACATCACGCATTCCAGCATCAGCACACTGCGGCCCATGCGCCGCCATGTGCAGATGATCTTCCAAGATCCCGCCGAGTCCCTGAATCCGCGCCACACCGTGCGTGACATCTTGGAGGAGCCCTTCATCGTGCAAAAGATCGGCACGAAGGAGGAGCGACGGAAGTGGGTGCTCGACCTGCTCGACAAAGTCGGCCTGCCCGCGACTGCGACAGATCGATTCCCCTTCGAGTTCAGCGGCGGGCAGCGTCAGCGCATCGGCATCGCGCGTGCCATCGCTCTCAAGCCGAAGCTCATCGTCTGTGACGAGCCCGTCTCCGCGCTCGATGTCTCCGTGCAAAGCCAGGTGCTGAATCTCCTGCTCGACCTCCAGCGCGACATGGGCCTGAGCTACCTCTTCATCGCCCACGGCCTCAGTGTCGTGAAGCACATGAGCGACCGCGTTGCCGTCATGTATCTCGGCAAAATCGTCGAGATGGCCACGGCGGAGGAGCTTTATCATCACCCCCGCCACGCCTACACCAAGGCCCTGCTGGATGCCATTCCCGTGCCTGATCCGGCGAAGCGCCGCAAACGCCAGCTCCTGCAAGGCGATGTCCCTTCGCCGATCAATCCACCAGCGGGCTGTGCCTTCGGTCATCGCATGAAGCACCCGCAGTGGCAGCAGAGCGTGGGCATGGACCTCACGCTGAAAGAGGTCTCCCCCGGCCACTGGGTGCAGCCCTGCCCGTGCTGCACTTGAACCGTTGTCGGGAGCGCCTTTTTTGTGTTTTAATTACCGAAGTCGCTCAGGATGAGGAATTTTGATTGAAACATCTGCGGCAAGTCAGCTACATTTACAGCGGCCACAAAAACCACGGGTTGTCGGGCTTGGAAGGGGACTAAATCGCCGTTTTCGCAGTTCTGATCGCCCTGGGCTGAAGTAATTTTTCCAAAATGGGAACAATTCTTGCGATTTTTCTCACTTGCAATAAAACACACCGACTACTGAACATCCCGGATGAAGGTTAATAACACTATCGTCATTTCCATCGGCCAAGCTGGCAACCAGATCGCGGCCTCTTTTTGGAAAACCATCTGCCAAGAGCATGGCATCGACCCCATGTCGGGCATGGCCACCACACAAGGCACACCACCTCGTGGCAACTGGAGCTCCTTCTTCTCCCAGCTCGGCGAGTCAAACTCCGGCAGCTACGTGCCACGAGCCATTATGATCGATCTCGAGCCGAGTGTGATCGACAACGTTAAGTCCACGTCTGGCTCGCTCTTTAATCCCGCCAACCTCATCAGCCGCACCGAGGGTGCTGGCGGTAACTTTGCCGTCGGCTACTCCGGCGCCGGCCGCGAAGTGCTCCCCGAAGTGATGAGCCGGGTGACCTACGAGATCGACAAGTGCGACAATGTGGGCGGTATCATCATCATCCACGCGACGGGGGGCGGCACGGGTTCGGGCTTTGGTGCCCTGCTGATCGAGTCCATCAAGGAAAAGTATCCCGAGGCACCCGTGCTGAGCTGTGCGGTGCTGCCATCACCGCAGGTCTCCAGCGTGGTGACGGAGCCCTACAACACCGTCTTTGCCCTCAACAGCCTTCGCCGCACCGCCGACGCCTGTCTGATCTTTGACAATGAAGCGCTCTTCGAGTTGGCACATCGCAAGTGGAACATCGAGAGCCCGACGGTCGATGACCTGAACCTCCTCATCACCGAGGCGCTCGCTGGCATCACCGCCTCCATGCGCTTCAGCGGCTTCCTCACGGTGGAAATCAGCCTGCGTGAACTGCTGACGAACCTCGTCCCACAGCCATCGCTGCACTTCCTCATGTGCGCCTTTGCCCCGCTCACGCCACCAGACCGCAGCAAGTTCGAGGAGATGGGCATTGAAGACATGATCAAGTCCCTCTTCGACAATGGCAGTGTCTTCGCTGCCTGCTCGCCGATGGAAGGTCGCTTCCTTTCCACCGCTGTGCTTTATCGCGGCATCATGGAGGACAAGCCGCTGGCCGATGCGTCTCTCGCTGCCATGCGTGAGAAGCTCCCGCTCACCTACTGGATTCCGACTGCGTTCAAAATCGGCTACGTCGAGCAGTCTGGCATCTCCCACCGCAAGAGCATGGTCCTGCTGGCGAACAACACAGAGATTGCCCGTGTGCTGGACCGTATCTGCCACAACTTCGACAAACTCTGGCAGCGCAAGGCTTTCGCGAACTGGTATTTGAACGAAGGCATGAACGAGGAGCAGATCGTCTCCTTCCGTGCCTCCGCCCAGGAGCTCATTCAGAGCTATCAGGTGGCCGAAGAGAGTGGTGCCAAGGCCAAGACCCAGGACGAAGGCACGACCTCCACCCGCACCCATGCCGTCGATGATCGTCGGGCACCGTCTGTCAGCCTGCGTGATCTCGTGGACCGCCGCTGATCCTTCCAGAGCCTTTTTTCCAAACCTAACTTCAAGCAACATCCCGGAGGAGACACAGTGAGAGAGATTCTGAGCATTCACGTCGGCCAGTGTGGCAACCAAATCGCCGATCGTTTTTGGCGGCTCATCCTGCGCGAGCATGGACTGACCGATCAAGGCACGCCCAAAGATGGCTCGTCTGCCGCGAGCAATGCCAACATGGAAGTCTTCTTCCATAAGATCCGCGATGGTAAATACATCCCGCGAGCTGTGCTTGTGGATCTCGAGCCAGGCGTCATCGCCCGTATCGAGAGCGGAGACATGTCCCAGCTTTTTGACGAAAGCAGCATCGTCCGCAAGATCCCCGGTGCCGCTAACAACTGGGCGCGTGGCTACAATGTCGAAGGCGAGCGCGTTATCGATCAGGTGATGAACGTCATCGACAACGCCGTGGAGAAAACCAAGGGCCTTCAGGGCTTCCTGCTCACTCACTCCATTGGTGGTGGTTCAGGCTCCGGCCTGGGTTCACTCATCCTCGAGCGCCTGCGCCAGGCCTATCCGAAGAAGAAAATCTTCACCTTCTCCGTCGCTCCATCACCTGTCATCTCCGACTCCGCTGTCGAGCCTTACAATGCGATCCTGACCCTGCAACGCATCCTCGATCACGCTGATGGTGCCGTGTTGCTCGATAATGAAGCCCTCTTCCGCATCGCCAAGGCCAAGCTGAATCGCAGCCCGAACTACATGGACCTCAACCACATCATCGCACTCATCATGAGTTCGGTGACGGCGTCCCTGCGTTTCCCCGGCAAGCTGAACACCGACCTCAGCGAGTTCGTCACGAACCTCGTGCCCTTCCCCGGCAATCACTTCTTCACCGCCAGCTTCGCCCCGATGCGCGCTCCCGGTCAGGAAGGTCAGGTCCGCAGCAATTTCCCCGACCTTTCCCGCGAGACCTTCTCCCAGGACAACTTCACCGCCGCCATCGACTGGCAGCAAGGTGTCTATCTCGCCGCCAGCGCCCTGTTCCGTGGAGATGTGAAGCAAAAGGAAGTCGATGAGAACATGGCCTCCATCCGCAAAGGCCTGAACTTCGCCAGCTACATGCCCGCCGCCGGCGGCCTGAAGATCGGTGTCGCCGAGACCGCCCCCGAAGGCTTCGCCTCCAGCGGCCTCGCCCTCGTGAACCACACTGGCATTGCTGCCGTGTTTGAGCGCCTCGTCACCCAGTTTGACATCATGTTTGATAACCACGCTTACACCCACTGGTATGAAGCCGCCGGTGTCTCGCGAGACATGATGGCCGCCTCGCGTGATGCCATCGCCAACCTCGCGAAGTCCTATCGCGACGCCAGCTAGCCTCTTTTTGTGGACCCCAACCTCGAGCGCCAACTATTGTCGGCTTCCCGCAGTGTCGAGGAAGTCCGCCGCCTCGCGTATCGAGATCCCGACCGCATCGGCCAGCTCGTCGAACAGATCAGCGTGCTCGCCGATCTCCGGCAAAAGGAAGGCGACTTCCGCAAAGCCGAATCCCTCTACCGTGAGGCATTGTATCGCGCACAGGAGCTGAAGAAGCCCGACCCCGATCTCCTTTGCGGCATCCACTCACTCCTCGCTCATCTTTATGATCGTTGGGGCCGCATGGACAAGGCCGCCGAGTATTACGAAAAGGCGCTCAAAATTGCCGATGATGCTGGCTTGAAGGACAACGACAAGGTGGCGACGATCAAAAACAACCTCGCCATGATCTTCAAAGGCCTGCGTGACTACAAGAAGGCCGAGCAGTACTACCAGGAAGCACTCGATATCTTCCGTCTCGCTGATGGGGACGAGAGCCCGCGCGTGGCCAGCGTGCTGAACAACCTCGGCGTGCTCTACTACACCAACATGGATGTCGATCGCGCCCAGCAGATGCATGAGCGTGCTCTCGGCATCCGCCAGAGTCTGGCCAATGATCAGCTCGATCCCGCAGATCTTTCCCAGACCTACATCAACCTCGGAGCCGTGTATAAAGCCACCGGCGACTTCCAGAAGGCCGAAGCCTGTGTGGACCGCGCCAAACGCATCCGCTCCGGCATGAACGGCTTCCACGCCAATCCGCGGCGTGCGGCGTCATTGCTGATCGACAAGACTTAGTCTGGCTGCAGCGAAGAGATCACTCTCTCCAGAAGTGCTTCTTGCCTGGATCACGGAAAGCCGCTTCGAGACTGTCGAACAGCGAGTTCAGTCGTGCCTCTTCCTTGATCACATACTCCACCGTGTGTGCGTGAGTCGAGACAGGATAAGTCTTCACCACCTTCGGTTCCGTGAGCGTGGGAGAGATGCGGTTCGCGGCTTCCTGCACCATCTGCCGTGCCTTGTCGATGGCCTGCTGTCCGGCGGCGATGGTGCCGGTGCCTTCCAGCTTCACAGGCTCCAGAAAATAGAAACGCACCGCCGTGTTCGAGTTCAGTGTGAGATTCACCTCCACCACACGCGCTGCTGCATCCGCCACATACTCATGCCTGGAGAGCGCGATCATCTGCCCGCACTTCACGATGTAGCGCCCACCTTTGAG
>Ga0209480_10001769_pt1 | contig 15489 bp, 19 predicted proteins | sample JI61114C2DNA_FD_187501 | JGI IMG/M metagenome (GOLD analysis project Ga0209480, IMG submission 187501) | Wastewater effluent complex algal communities from Wisconsin, to seasonally profile nutrient transformation and Carbon sequestration -... | ecosystem: Engineered > WWTP > Effluent > Algae...
TGTTCACCTCATTTACTTTAATTCCGATACAAGCGTGTCCGTAGAATGTGATTTTCATAGTATTTATTTTAGTGATTAGTAAAAAGTAATTAGTGATTAGTTAAGAAAGACTAAAGTTAACCAAAATAATATACTTAATGCAAATGTGCTTAATGCTACTTTTTTAAGTTCTGGATCGAAGTCTTTATATTGATTTGCTTTGTAAACAGTTCCAATGTGCTTAATAAAAAATATATTAACTAAAAGAATTGGTAGGTAAGATGTATTTATCAACTTAGTAAATACAAACATTACAATTAAAGGGATTACCAATAATAATGAATGATATTTTTTAGCATTCTCCAATCCCATTTTCACTACCAAGGTATTCTTTCCAGCAATTTTATCATTTTCAATATCGCGCATATTGTTCAAATTTAGAACAGCTACGCTTAATAATCCGATGGCTGATGCAGGCAGAAACAATTTCCAATCGATAAAATGTGTAAACAAAAAATTAGAACCCACAACCGAAACCAATCCAAAGAAAATAAACACAAATAAATCCCCAAAACCGCTGTAGCCATAAGCACTTTTTCCAACAGTATATTTAATAGCAGCACCAATAGAGCCAATTCCTAACAAGATAAAAATTAAACTTAGAGCAAAATTTTCTTTTCCAAAAGCGATGTAAATCATTAATAATGCAATTATGAAAGTAAAAATTGCAGTAATAATTACTGCCTTTTTCATTTGCTCAGCGGTTATTATTCCTGCTGCGACTAAACGTTTTTCGCCAATTCTGTTTGCATCTGTTCCTTTTACGCCATCACCATAATCGTTGGCATAATTGGACAATACTTGTAATCCTAACGTAGTTAACAGCGCTAAAACCACAATTCTCCAATCGGAAAATCCTTGATAATTGGCATAAGCACTTCCCACAATTATTCCAGAAACGGAAAGTGGTAAGGTTCGTAATCGCGCGGCTTGTATCCAGTTTTTCATTTTTTTATGTATATTGTATTGTTGTATAATGTATGATTGTTATTTTTCGCTTTGCTCAAAGTTAGCCTATTTTATAGGAGATTCCTACTTCGGCGGAATGACAAATCTCCCAACTTCCAGCTCCCAACTCATTTACATCCAATTCTTATCCGAAGTTTCTACTTGATACAACCAATAATTAACTAAATTTTTAATTTCGGTATAATTTCCTGTTGAAAAACTGATGTTTCCGCCAGCTGTTGACAAGGTAACTGAACCTATATTTGTGGTTTTTTGCCAAAAAAATTGTTGGGTTTCGATGGCTTGTATTTTATACGGTTCTATAATTGTGGTATCGATATCCCAAGCACCATTTTGCTTGATGATAAAATCATTGGAAACAAAAAGTTTATAATTTTTAAACGAAAACCATATCAAAACAATAGCAAAAATGACAAAAAAACTTGTGTAAATCATCCATTCATTCCAAGTAACAAAGTGCAATTTAAAATTTATTGTAATTGAAATTAAAACTGGTAATACAAGAAGAAAAAAGGTGTTGACTGCAAATTTTCTCCAATTTGGTGAATACTTCTTCCCTTTTTCTGGCAATTGATTTAACAACAAATTCAGTATAATATCACGCTCATTTGCGGAACATCCTGGCACTTCAATTTGATCTTTTTCTTTTACTTTTTCTACATCGCTAGAAGCCTGATGCACGCCAATAGTTGTAACATCTAACTCCTTTTGAAAATAGTTTTGCGTAATTTTAATTTTTTGAACTTTATTCGGATTCAACAACGTGTTTTTTGTAGATAGTAATCCGTAAGATAATACAATCGCTTGCTTGCTTTTTTGAATGGTAAAATCAAAATATTTTAGAATGGTGCGAATTAAGTTTACTATCAAAATAAGCACAATAAAAATCCCTACAACTATCATAAATGAAGTAATATTTGGCAATGCATCCAAATAGTTCGTTACTTCATCTTCGTTGATTACATCTGTGTTTAACTGTTGTAGATTTTCAATAATTGTTGTAAAAAAGACAAAAATTAAAGCAAAACTTTTGATATAATTTGATGTGAAACCAATCTTTACCAAACTCAACAAACCAATTTTGATGAAAGAAGTTGGACTTTCTTCAATAGCAACTTTTTCAGAGTCGGCAATCGTTTCTTGTTGCGAATGATTGATTAATCGTTCTTTCAAAATAGTGGCTAAATCATGTGAAATAGCACTAATTGAAGCTTCTTTTTTATCGCTTCCGGCAGTATCAATTTCTAATTTATGAACACCAACTAATCGCTGAATTAAACTTTGATTGATATTAACTTGCTGAATTTTATGTAACTGAATGGTGATTCTAGTTTTATTGAAAACACCTTTCTGAATGACAAATTCGTTATTTTCTTCATCAATATGAAACGTAAAAAACAAATATTGTAAGTATGAAATCACACCAATTATTATCACAACTCCCGCTATGCTTCCAAAAAAAATGAGTTTATTTAAGGAATCAAATTTTACTAACCAAATCAAAAGCATTGGCCACAAAGCGCGAACCGTCTTCTGCAAGGAATTGGCAAACATGACCAAAATCCCTGGAAGCGATTGACGTTGTGGTTGCGAAAAATCGACAGATCTATTCATGCTCATCAGTTAATGGAGTTTCTGTTGATGCTATTTCAATTGGCTCATCTTGTTTAGGCGGATTGATTTTTTGGGAAACCAAATTCTTAATAAGCTGCGCATCTGCTAAAAGCAAACCCGGAATTTCTAAATCCGAACTACTACCGCCAGCGGTGAATAATTCGATGGAAGCCAAACCTAATTTGCGAGAAATAAATCCTTGATGCAAAGCTACGTGTTGCACTCTGTTGAAAGGAATAATCGTTGTAGTTTCAGAAATTAATCCCGATTTATAAATAGCATCGTGTTCTCTGAAAGCATATCCTTTTTTCTGAAAACTAAATTTCGTAAACACTACTAATCCTGCTAAAAACAAAACTATTCCTACTACAATTGCCATCCAGATTGTATTTGAAAAAGCTTCCTCCTTGAAATAAAACAAAGTTGAAAATCCTCCAATCACCAAAATTAAAAGCAAGGAAAAATTAAAAAGTAAAACCGTAATATATTTGGGATTCAATCCTTTCAATTGCACTTCTTCAAATTTAGGAAGTTGGTTAATGTCGATAGGATTATTTGTGAATTCATTCATAGAAATAGTTTATTAAAGGCTTGTCTTTCTTCTTTTCTCTTTGTTCTATTTTCTAATTACGGTAAATATTTCTTTTCAAAATTTGGTTTACGTTTTTCTAAGAACGCATCTCTTCCTTCTTTTGCTTCGTCTGTCATATACGCTAAACGAGTGGCTTCACCTGCAAAAACTTGTTGACCTACCATGCCATCATCGGTTAAATTCATAGCAAATTTTAGCATTTTAATTGATGTTGGTGATTTTGCTAGAATTTCTTGTGCCCATTCGTAAGCAGTATCTTCTAACTCAGCATGAGGAATTACTGCATTTACCATTCCCATTTCAAAAGCATCTTGAGCTGAGTAATTTCTGCCTAAGAAGAAGATTTCTCTGGCTTTCTTTTGTCCTACCATTTTAGCTAAATAAGCCGAACCATAGCCACCATCAAAACTGGTCACATCCGCATCAGTTTGTTTAAAAATAGCGTGTTCTTTACTTGCTAACGTCAAATCACAAACCACATGAAGCGAATGTCCGCCACCAACAGCCCAACCCGGAACCACACAAATAACAGCTTTTGGCATAAAACGAATCATACGTTGTACTTCTAAAATATTCAATCTGTGGTAACCATCTTCACCAACATAACCTTGGTGTCCACGTGCTTTTTGGTCGCCACCACTACAAAAACTCCAAATTCCATCTTTAGAACTTGGTCCTTCCGCAGAAAGTAACACTACTCCAATTGAAGTGTCTTCTTGTGCATCATAAAATGCTTCGATTAGTTCTTTGGTAGTTTTTGGACGGAATGCATTTCTAACATCTGGTCTATTGAAAGCGATTCGGGCAACGCCATCGCATTTTTTATAGGTTATATCTTCAAATTCTTTTACAGTTTTCCAGTTGATTGTACTCATAAATAATTGATTTAAAATTTCAAATATTTTAATTTTGTTAAAACTAAATTTCCGTAAAAATAATTCATTTTTTGCATTATATTGCAAGTTCAAAACAATAAGATTTATGAAAAACCTATATATCGGATTGCTGTTTGCATCTGGAATATTTTCGGCTTCGGCTCAAAACTATGAATTTCAGAAAGTTAATGATGTAGAATGTTTGCCAGTCATCTCTCAAGATATTACGGGGACGTGTTGGAGTTTCTCCACTTCTTCGTTTTTAGAATCCGAAATTATTCGTTTGACAGGAAAGAAAATCGACCTTTCGGAGATGTTTCAAGCCCGAACCACTTATTTGGCTAAAGCCGAAAACTATGTAATGCGTCAAGGAAAAGCAAATTTTAGTGAAGGTGCTTTGGCACATGATGTATTAAATAGTGTTGCTAAAAATGGTTTGGTTCCGAATAGCATTTTTGATGGTTTAAACGATGGTGAATCGAAACACAATCATGCTGAAATGGTGGCTGTTTTAGAAGCCATGTTGAAAACATATGTTTCAAATCCAAGTGGTAAATTATCTAAAAATTGGAAACAAGCGGTTAATGCTGTTTTGGATATTTATCTGGGAAGTATTCCAACAAAATTTGAATACGAAGGCAAAAATTATACTCCAAAATCATTTGCTGAATTTGCTAAAATTAAACCTGAAAATTATATCACCTTGACTTCTTTTACACATGAAGCAAATTACAAACCGTTCATTTTAAATATTCCAGATAATTTTTCAAACGGAAGTATGTATAATTTGCCTTTGGATGAATTCATTACCAACATTGACAATGCATTAGCAAACGGCTATTCGCTTTCATTAGATTGTGATGTTTCGGAAGCAACATTTTCAGGAAAATATGGAATGGCTTTTGTTCCAGAAAAAGAAGAAGATACAAAAACCGGTTTAGCCGAAATTATCACAGAAAAAAATATCACACCTGAATATCGCCAACAAGAATTTGAAAATCTTGCTACAACCGATGATCACTTAATGCATATTGTTGGAAAAGTAAAAGATCAAAAAGGAAACACTTATTATAAAGTAAAAAACTCTTGGGGAAGCGACGAAAAAAAAGTAGCTAACGGAGGATATGTATACATGAGTGTGCCTTATATGAAATTAAAAGCAATTTCTGTTTTGGTCCATAAAGATGGAATTCAAAAAGAGACTAAGAAGAAATTAGGATTATAATATGATTTTTAAATCGGCGGTAAGTAAATTGAATAAGTATATTTATGTTGGAGTAATATTATTTCTATTACTCTTAACAATTCCTGCTTTTTTTGAGGATTCTTACGAGCCTTTTTTAGTGCTATTTTCGATACATTTCTTAGTGATTTTATTCTTGATTTGGACGTACAAAATTACTTTTTACAAGATTGAAAACACTTATTTACATTGGAAATCGGGTCCTTTTAATGGTAAAATCGATATAACTAAAATCAACAAAATTGAATATCACAAAGGAATTTATGTGCCAACCATTTGGAAACCAGCATTGAGTCATATTGGATTAATTATTACATATAACAAATATGATGACATTTACATTTCACCTGAAAAACAGGAAGAATTTATTGCTACATTGCAACGCCTAAATCAAAATATTACGATTAAGAACAACCCCTATGTTTTATAAATTTCTCACCATAAGTTTATTATTATTAACTACAAGTTGCCAAGAAAAACCAGACAAAGCGAAAGAGTCTACGGTTAAAGATATTGATGGAAATGTATCTGAATTTGCTGTTAATTTTACTCCTCTAACAACCGTTTACAAGAAAAAAACTGCTGATGATTTAGAAGCATTTTATAATGATAAATTTAATTCAAGAGATTTTAGTGGGTCATTTTTAGTAGCAAAAAATGGCGAAATTCTATATGAAAATTATAGCGGATATGCCTACAAAGAAAAAGGTGATTCCATCAAACAAAATACACCTTTGCACATTGCTTCAGTGAGTAAAGTTATAACTGCTGTAACCATTTTAAAATTAGTCGATGCAAAAAAACTAAAATTAGATGATTTAGTTACTTCTATTTTACCTGAATTTCCACACGAAAAAACAACGGTAAGAATGTTGTTAAATCACAGAAGTGGGTTACGAAATTATGCTTATTTTACTGATGATAAAGGTGTTTGGGATAAAAAGAAAACACTAACCAATCAAGATGTTTTAACGTTATTAGCCACTAAAAATATTGGCTTAGAATCAACGCCTGGAACTCGTTTTGGGTATTGTAACACCAATTATGCTTTATTGGCTTTAATCATCGAAAAAGTTGAGAAAAAGACTTATCCAAAAGTGCTTCAAGAATTAATTTTTGATCCTTTAGGAATGAAAAACACTTTTGTTTTTGATGATTTAACAAAGCAAGACAGCGTGAGTCAGTCTTATAAAAACAATTATTTACGATTGGCTTTTGAATATTTAGACCAAGTGTATGGCGATAAAAATATCTACTCAACACCTCGAGATTTACTGCAATTTGATTTGGCTTTGTATTCTGATAAATTTTTGAGCGCAGCCATGAAAGCCGAAATGTTCAAAGGGTATAGCTACGAACGTAAAGGAACCAGAAATTATGGTTTAGGAATTCGTATGTTAGAATTTGAAACTGGACAACAGTATTTCTTCCACAATGGTTGGTGGCATGGAAATACTTCATCTTATGTAACACTGGTAAAAGATTCGGTTACGATAATAGCGATTTCTAATAAATTCACAAGAAAACCTTATCAAACAAAGAGATTGGCACCAAAATTTGGCGATTATCCGTTTAAATTTAATGACGAAGAAGGCGAATAGTTAACCTATTTTCACTGAAGTCATCGTTAACGAACCACCAACAGCTTTGTCGTTAAAGAATTCTACTTTATCATTATCGGTTTGTAATGCCAAAATGTAGAGTAATGGATAATAATGATCTGGAGACGGAATGGCTAATGTAGCTGATTTGTTTAGTTTTTCGTATTGAATTAATTCTTTATGAAAACCATTTGAAATTTTATTTTTGAAGATATCATTCATTTCTAAAGCCCAATCAAATCCGTATTCGGATTCGTTTAATTTATCCCAAGCTACCATTCGTAAATTATGCACCATATTACCGCTTCCGATAATTAAAATTCCTTTTTTGCGAAGTGAAAGTAACTGTTTCGCTAATTCATAATGATAAGCTGCTGGTTTGTAATAATCAATACTCAATTGTAAAACCGGAATATCAGCATCAGGATACATGTGTTTTACAACTGACCAAGTGCCGTGATCTAATCCCCAATCGTGGTCTAATTCCACCGCTGGATTCGTAATTAATTTTTGAATTTCACTTGCTAATTCTGGACTTCCAGACGCTGGATATTGTACATCAAATAACGCTTGAGGAAAACCACCAAAATCGTGAATCGTTTTTGGATTTGGCATTGCGGTAACTAATGTTCCTTTTGTTAACCAATGTGCGGAAACCACCACAACTGCTTTTGGTTTTCGAATTTCTTTTCCCATTTGCTGCCAACGTTTTGAAAACTCATTATCTTCAATAGCATTCATAGGCGAACCATGTCCGATGAATAAAACGGGCATCTTCTCCTCTTCTTCTCCTAATCCTTTTGTCCAATCATAGAACGGTTGTATACTCGCCATAGCGATTCCTCCTGAAAGTAGTGTTATGAAATTCTTGCGATTCATAAATTAATATTTGTATATACAAATGTAATAATAAAAAAGAATACGAAATACTTATTTAGGAAAAAATTAGGAAAGCAATTCTAATTTGAAATATCTCAAAATGAAGAAAATAGAAATTAAATTAATTGCAAGAGCTAACCAATAATACTTGTTATAGTCATCAGTATTTGTTGCAATTTCGTAAAGATTTAAAAGAGGTAAAATTACCACAACTATCCAAATCGGAATCCAAATGATTTTGGTTTCAAAACCAATAAAATGAATGGTTTCAAAATTTTGAAAAATACCAACGAATGTCATTAATAAAACGACAATACTAAGTAAAAGATATACCTTATTTTTTGTTGACATACTAAACCAAATAAATTCCGTCTTCTTTGATTTCGATTAACTTTTGTTTGTATAAATTTCCAACGGCTTTTTTGAAATTCTTTTTACTCATTTTCAACACCGTTTTAATGTCTTCTGGATGCGAATTATCTGTTAATCTTAAGAAACCACGATTGGCTTTTAATTCGTCTAAAATAATTTGAGATGAAGGTTCAATTGCTTCAACTCCAACTTTACGAAGTAAGACATCAATTTTTCCATCAGGACGAATATTTTTGATGTAACCAATGGTTTTCATTCCAGGTTTCACATCTGTATACACTTCATTTTTATAAGCTAAACCTTTGTATTTCTGGTTAATGATTACATTAATTCCACCATCGGTAATATGAGAAATTAAGATATTTACTTCTTCATTTGGTTCCAAATCAACATTTTCATTCGTCAAATACTTGTTCGTTCTACTCGAAGCTACCAAACGATTGGTTTTTTCGTCCATATGCATGTAAACCAAATAACGCTTTCCAACTTCCATAGGACGCGCTTGCTCCTTAAACGGAACAAATAAATCTTTCTCTAAACCCCAATCTAAAAAAGCACCAAACTGATTCATGTAATTTACTTTTAAATGCGCAAATTCATTCAGCTTGATATAAGGTTTAAGCGTAGTTGCTACAGGACGTTCTTCATGATCAAGATATATAAATACAGTTAAATCATCTCCAATAGTAAATTCTTTTGGAACATATTTATTAGGTAATAAAACATCATCTTCTTGTGTGTCTTCGCTTCCTAAAAATAAACCAACTTTAGTATCTCTTAATATTTTTAACGTATTGAACTCTCCTATATGTAACATAATAAAATAAATAAAGTGCAAAGGTAAGCATTTTAAAAATTAGAATTTAGAAATCGGAAATCCAGAAAATGAAAAAACCACAAATCAATAACTGACTTGTGGTTTTATGTTATATTTTCTAAAACTTAGATTCCGATTTCTAATTGAAAACGAACATACCAATTTTGTTTGTTACTTCCGTCGAAATAATTCAAATCACTTAACGTAACTTCACCTTGTAATTTAAAAGCATGCTCCCATAAATATTTAGTAACACCTAATGAATATTGCTTAGAATCTGGTGTTAATGCTTTAATATCATCATGCATGTTTTGTGTAGAAAAACGACCAATGATTTCATAGTTCGTTGGAAAAACATAACTCAATTGATAATCCATTCCACTTCCAACTGGCACATAATTAAACTCTGTAATATCATCTGGATTAAAAGCAATTGGATCTTTTGCAGAACGCGACATGTAAGACGACATAAGAGCCCATCCATTATATTTTAACATTGCATCTAATAAAACCGATTTCATTGTTTTTTGTTCAAATAAATCATTTCCAAGTTGACCTTGCGTTCTTCTTGCCAAATTATTTTGATGAAAAGCACCTGATAATAACAATTTTGGCGTTTTTTCTCTTGCGACATCTCCTTCAAAATTAGTTCCATCATTTTTAAATGAACCAAAAGGCATCAACTCTAATTTTCCAGTTAAAGCTACTCCATCATCGGCTGATTTTGTCCAGTTTCTTCCTTCTCCAGTAGAAACAGCCGTTTTTACATTGTATGAAAATTTATCTTTGTTTTCGTTTAAATAATACGCTTGAAAACCAAAATCTCTATCAATGGTGAAACGAGCATTATTAATACTTCTATCTGTTAATTGTAACGCTCCTGATGAATTTACACGTTGACGATTTCCTGGTAATTTGGTTTGCCCAAAAAGAAAACTCCAATGTTTATTTGGTCGATAAAAAACCGCAGCATCTCTGATAATATTTATATTTTCTCCATCTTGAATTTCGCCCACATCACCTGGTGCAAACGACAATTGAATTACATATAAAAAGTGTGGATTACCTACATATCCATCAAAACGTAAACGTAAACGTCTAATTTCTCCTGAATAAGCAGCATCTTCGTCCTCATTTTGAATAAATGTAACACGATTTTGCATTCTAAAACGAATATTTAATTGAAATAAACTATCTGGCGATGTTATTCCTAATCCTTTTCCATAGCTGTAATATGGAAGTGCAGCCAACTTTAAATCGTTGTCTTTTGTGGTTACTTTTATGTCTTGAGCTGCAGTAATTGCAGTAGTTACAAGCAATAAAAAGGTTACTAATTTTTTCATTTGTTATGTTGTTGTATATTTTGTGCAAACTTAACATCAAATCAATGTTAAGTATGTTAAGTAAATATTACCTTTGCAAAAAATTAATGTTATGTCAAATATATACATTGGTATCACTTTACAATAGAACCTATTGAATTAGGTAGCGAAATTTTAATTGCTGAATTAGGAGAAAAAGCTTTTGAAAGTTTTATTGAAACCGAAACGGGAATTTCTGCCTATGTTCAAAAAGATTTGTGGAGCGAAACTATCTTAGAAGATATTCAGATCTTAGATAATCCAGAATTTAAAATCAATTATACTTTTGAAGAAATTGAGCAAGTAAATTGGAATGAAGAATGGGAAAAAAACTTCGAAGCAATTGAAGTAGACGGAAAATGTCATGTGAGAGCGCCATTTCACGAAAAAACAAATGCCGAATATGATATTGTAATTGAACCAAAAATGAGTTTTGGAACAGGTCATCATGAAACTACTCACATGATGATTCAACATATTCTGGAAACAGACTTTACGAATAAAAAAACCTTAGACATGGGTTGCGGAACTGCCATTTTAGCCATTTTAGCTGAAATGAAAGGTGCTCAACCAATCGATGCTATTGATATTGACAATTGGTGCTATTTAAACTCAATTGAAAATGCAGAACGTAATAATTGTAAACATATTTCGGTTTATGAAGGTGATGCTTCTTTATTAGTTGGAAAAAAATACGACATTATTATTGCAAACATTAATCGTAATATTTTATTAAACGATATGCAACAATATGTAGATTGTTTAAACGAAAACGGAATTTTATTTTTAAGCGGTTTTTACACAGAAGATATCCCAGTAATTTCAGAAAGTTGTACGTCAAAAGGATTGACCTATCTAAAACAATTTGAAAGAAACAATTGGGTTGCATTGAAGTTTGTTAAATAGTTGGATGATAGAAGCTGGAAGTTTAATTTTTTTTTAAATCTTAAAATTGAATTTTGAAATTGAACTTGAAACATTTTTTTTAATATTTTTGTAAAGAACTTTCAAACGTAAAGAAAATGAGCACGATAGAAAAAGTACAAGAAGAAGTTTTAGTAGCAGAAGCTGTTGGGGTTAATAACGAAATTGTATTACATAACGATGATGTAAATACATTTGACCATGTTATTGATACATTAATAAGAGTTTGCAAACACGATGAATTACAAGCCGAGCAATGTGCTTTATTAGTACATTATAAAGGCAAATGCACGGTTAAAACGGGTCCGATTGACCAACTTAAGCCGCAATGTTCCGCATTATTAGATGCTGGATTAAGTGCAGAAATTATATAAATAAAAAGTCCCGATAAATCGGGACTTTTTATTTAATCTCTAACAAACTCAGTTAGATAATAAATTTCATCAACTTCATCATAGTATTTAACTTTTAATTTTGTTGATGTTAATTCTATTATTTCAGAAGTAGAACTTTCACCTGGACCATAAGATACTGTAATCATATTTCCACTTCTAGACCAAGTTGCATTATCAACACTCTCAGAACAACTTGAATTGTAGTATACATCTCTTAATGTTCCATTGCTGAATAATTCTGTAAAATCATTTGCAGAGGAGCAAGAATTCTCATAAGGATATAAAACTTCTTCTCCTCCAGATATCTCACCTTGTTTTAAAAAAATCCATTTACCTACAATATTTCCCGAAGTACTAGCTCCACTATCATCATCACTACTACATGAATTAAAAGCTAGTGAAAGTGATACAATTGACACAAATAATAAAATTCTTTTTTTCATAATTTACTTTTTATAGTTGATCAAAAATACACATTTTTTTTAATCACCAACAAAATTTTAAAAAATTTACTCAAGTTATTTATAAAAAAAATCTTAATAAAATTGAGACTTCCTATTTAACTCATTTTTCCAATGGCACAACTCACATACGATTTGGCTTTTGAACCTAAACTATTTGCTTCTCCATCTTCTGGATAACCCAAAACTTTTAATTTTTCTTTAACTTCAATAAGTTTTTCTTCTGTTATGTAAACAAAAGAAACACAACTTTCTTCAACATTTACTGAAACATCAGTAATCGCATCAAGCGTTGAAATATTTTTAGTAATTGTATTGGCACAACCGCCACATTTCAAATTTTGTATATATAATGTAGTTTTCATGATATGATATTATATTTTATGAATAACAAATTTACAAAATCTACAAACTAAACACCGTAACTTTTGTTACTTTAACGTAACTTTAATGAGGTAATTTATCTTTCAATAACCCGTAAATATAGGTTCCTAATAAGGCTCCAACTAGTACTACTGCAATTGCATATGTTCCCGTCCCTAATAAAATAAAAATAGGTCCTGGACAACTTCCTACTAATGCCCAACCTAATCCAAAAAGTGTTCCACCAAAAACATAACGCCAAAAACCTCGTTCTTTTTCAATAATTTTAATTGGAAAACCATTAAAATCTTTTAGTTTTTTACGTTTAATGATTTGTAAACCTATAATTCCTGTAAAAAGAGCCATTCCAATAATTCCAAACATATGAAATGATTGAAAATGAAACATTTCGTAAATACGATACCAAGAAACAGCTTCTGCCTTCGTTAAAACAATTCCGAAAAAAATTCCAGTTAAAAAAAATCGTGATAACTTCATAATTATGCTGCTTTAAAAATTAGTGGTAATAAATAATGTGCCATCAATAAACCGCCTATAAAAAATCCAATTACTGCTACTAATGATGGTAATTGCAAATTACTCAACCCTGAAATAGCATGTCCTGATGTGCATCCACCAGCATAACGCGTTCCAAAACCAATCAGTAATCCTCCAATTAATAAAATGGCAAATCCTTTTGGTGTTTGTAACGTTTCAATACTAAAAATAGCATCTGGAAGTAATTTTCCGTTTGGTGCTTCAATACCAAGAGTTTGTAATTGAGTTAATGTTTCGGGATTTAAGTTGACTCCTGTTCCATTTGATAAAAAATGATAGGCAATAAATCCGCCAACGATTGCTCCTAAAACAACTGCTAAACTCCATTTTTGTTCACGCCAATCTAATTTAAAAAAGTCACTAAATTTACCGGCTCCAGCCATAGAACACATCGTTCTTAAGTTAGACGACATTCCAAAGTTTTTTCCAAAGTAGGTTAAAATAAGCATTGTTACTCCGATTAAAAAACCAGAAATTGACCAATGCCATGTTCCGAAGATAAATTCCATATTTTTTTTGCAATTTTGTACAAAAATAGAAATTAAGATTGGTTTTAGTAACAATTGTTACAATTTTGGCTAATTTTGAAGCAACAAAATACCTCTTACAAAATGAAAAAGTTTAAAATAGAATTCAAATGGGCTGTAATTATGTCGATTATATTTTTGGCGTGGATGACATTAGAAAAACAATTGGGATTTCATGATGAAAAAATTAAATGGCAACCTCTATTTAACTTATTGTACATTTTCCCAACATTCATTCTTTATTTTTTGGCACTTAACGAAAAAAAGAAAGTTTATTATAATGGTAATATGAATTGGAAACAAGGAATAATTTCATCAATTATAATTTCATTTATCATAGTAATTTTTAGTCCCATTTCACAATTTATTTTACATGAATTTATCAGTCCAAATTTCATTGAAAACACTATAAATCAAATTGTATTAAGCAAAAAACTTAGTATTATAGAAGCCAAAGAATATACAACATTAACGAGTTCAATTTGGAAAAATATTTCTGACAGTTTATCTTTTGGAGTGGTAATTGGCGCGATTGTTGCTTATATTTTAAAACCAAAAACACCAGTTTCAACGATTAAATCAAATTAAAATGAAATACTTTTTTTCTATAATTACAGCTTTTTTATTAACCAGTTGTGTAAGTACTGAATCCACTTTAAAAAATGTAGATAATTCTGCTAAAAGACCTTCATTTACTGATAACAGATATGTTATTACAGAATATGCAGAAGACAGTAAATATGGATTTGATCCAGATTATCCAGTAAATATTGGCTTTATTAATGAAAAACAAGAAGCCATAAACATTGAATACTATTTTAATGGGTTAGAGGGTCCAAATGGTGAAAAAATTAGCTTCAAAAAAGTGGATACTTGTTGCCCTTTTCCAACAAAAAATACCACTATGGGCGCTGGAACAATTGGAATTTATGAAGTAGCATTAGAAGGTACAACAAAAAAATTAACCATGTATTTTAATACGTTTGAAAAGGGAAAAATAGTTTGTCCAAAAGGATTATCAATAAAAAAACTTCCTACACGTGATAAATAAAAAACTTTTTAAATAAAGTGTAACATAAGTAACCTTTTAAACTGCTGTTTAGAAGGTTTTTCTTTTTATCTTTGCAACTTCAAAATCAACACAACATGAATTTACAAAACATACCTCAAATCAAACATTTAGATAGTGGTAATTTTTTCTTATTAGCTGGTCCTTGCGCTATTGAAGGCGAAGAAATGGCTATGCGAATTGCTGAAAAATTAGTTTCTGTTACCGATAAATTACAAATTCCTTACGTTTTCAAAGGTTCTTTCAAGAAAGCAAATCGTTCAAGAATTGATAGTTTTTCTGGAATTGGAGATGAAAAAGCATTGAAAATTTTACAAAAAGTATCAAAAGAATTTGGTGTACCAACGGTTACCGATATTCACACCAACGAAGATGCTGCAATGGCCGCTGAATATGTTGATGTTTTACAAATTCCTGCCTTTCTTGTACGTCAAACTGATTTAGTAGTAGCGGCTGCAAATACAGGTAAAACTGTAAACTTGAAAAAAGGCCAATTTATGAGTCCGGAAAGCATGAAACATGCCGTTCAAAAAGTATTAGATTGCCAAAACGAAAACGTAATGGTAACCGATAGAGGAACAATGTTTGGCTATCAAGACATGATTGTAGATTTTAGAGGAATCCCTACCATGCAAAACTTTGCAACTACGGTTTTAGATGTAACACATTCGTTACAACAACCAAATCAAACTACTGGTGTTACTGGTGGTCGTCCAGATATGATTGAAACCGTTGCCAAAGCAGGAATTGCTGTTGGTGTTGACGGAATTTTCATTGAAACACATTTTGATCCTGCAAATGCAAAAAGTGATGGAGCCAATATGTTACAC
>Ga0209480_10001770_pt1 | contig 15485 bp, 9 predicted proteins | sample JI61114C2DNA_FD_187501 | JGI IMG/M metagenome (GOLD analysis project Ga0209480, IMG submission 187501) | Wastewater effluent complex algal communities from Wisconsin, to seasonally profile nutrient transformation and Carbon sequestration -... | ecosystem: Engineered > WWTP > Effluent > Algae...
GAACTCTTATGCTGAAACCTGAAAGCACGCTGGCGACCGTTTGGCTGATCGTGTTGCGCCTGATTAAATTGCATGGCATCGAGCCGCAGCAATTTCTTCAGGAGTTGGGTGTCTGCCCCGAAACCCTGCGCGATGTGCAAGCCCGCATCCCGAGCCGTTTGGCCGATCTCGCTTTCGCCAAGGCCGCAGCGCAGATCAACGACCCCGCCTTTGCCTTGCGTGCAGCCGAATGTTGGCATCCCTCAAACCTCGGGACGATGGGCTACGCCTGGCTCTCCAGCCGGACCTTGCACACCGGACTTAAACGGCTGGAGCGTTTCTCGCGCATTCTTGGTGACCGTTTTTCTTATCACGTCACCGAATCGCCGGACGGCGTTCGTCTGACCTATGACCACGGACGCGGCGAGACAGCGATTGGTTATGCGATGAGCGATTTCACGCTGTCGATTCTGCTCGACATGTGCCGGACCAATTTTGGCAGCAAGCCGAAGATCAGCGAACTGCGCCTGCGCCGGCCAAAACCGACAGACCCGAGGCCCTGGCAAGATTTTTTCGACTGTGAGATCCAGTTCGGCGCCCCCGAGGACAGCTTCCTGATTGACCGGGAGATCGCCGACAAACCCCTGCCCTCGGCCAATGTGCCGCTGGCCAATACCTTTGACACGATCCTGACGGAACAGCTGAGCACCCTTTTCCGCGACGACATACTCAGTCGTAGCAAGGCTTACCTGCTGCGTGAGCTGACCTCGGGCGCACCGCCGGCAAATCAAGTGGCGGCAGCGCTTGGCATGAGCCATCGAACGCTGCAGCGCCGACTGGGCGATCTGGGGCTGACCTACCAGCACTTGCTGAATGAAACGCGCCATGAATTATCCCGCCGCTATCTCGACGATCCCGCCAAGTCAGTCACAGAAATTGCCTTCCTGCTCGGCTTCTCCGAGCAAAGCGCCTTTACCCGCGCCTTTGGGCGCTGGAGCGGCATGTCACCCTCAAGGTACCGCGAGAATATCGGCGCCTGAAACAAGCCAGATTGGCATTGCTGCGGTCAACCGGGTTTTTTGGCAAAAATTAATTCTGGTGAAATTCCCGGTTGACCGTAGCGATCAGCGCACAGCCTCGTTAAGTTGCCTGATCGCCCAAGACTGTGTCCGCGATAAAATACGCCTCCCCAACGCGCCACTCACGGATAGACACCATGCTGCGCCTGACTCAGATCAAGCTCCCTCTCGACTACAACGACGCCGCCCTTGAAACCGCGGTGATTGAACGCCTGGGCATTGCGCCCGACGAACTGCTCGACATCACGGTTTTTCGCCGCGGCTACGATGCCCGCAAGCGCTCGAATATCTTCTTCATCTTCACGCTGGATGTTGCGCTGAAAGATGAAGCCGCCGTAACGAAACGATTGAAGGCGGCGAAGAACGACGCCAATCTCGGTCCGACGCCCGACACCACTTATAAATTTGTCACCCACGCCCCGGCCGGGCTGACCTCGCGCCCGGTCGTAATCGGCACCGGCCCCTGCGGCCTGCTCGCCGGGCTGTTGCTGGCGCAGATGGGTTTTCGTCCGATCATTCTTGAACGCGGCAAGGCGGTGCGCGAGCGGACCAAGGACACCTGGGGCCTGTGGCGAACCGGCGTGCTTGATCCGGAATCGAATGTGCAGTTTGGCGAAGGCGGCGCCGGTACGTTCTCTGACGGCAAGCTGTGGAGCCAGATCCGTGACCCACAACATCATGGCCGCAAGGTGCTGGAGGAGTTCGTCAAGGCGGGAGCGCCGGAGGAAATTCTCTTCGTCAGCAAGCCGCACATCGGCACCTTCCGGCTGGTCAAGATGGTCGAAAAAATGCGTGCGACGATTCATGAACTGGGTGGCGAAGTGCGTTTCGGCTGCAAGGTTGAAAAGATCGAGATCGAGCAAGGCAAAAACGGCGGCCAGGTGCGGGGCGTTGTGCTGGCTGATGGCGAGAAAATCGTGGCAGACCATGTCGTGCTGGCAATCGGCCACAGCGCCCGTGACACCTTTGCCATGCTCCACGAGCAAGGCGTTTATATCGAGGCCAAGCCCTTTTCCATTGGTTTCCGTATCGAACACCCGCAAGCCCTGATCGACCGTGCCCGCTTCGGCCCCAACGCCGGCAATGAAATGCTCGGCGCGGCCGACTACAAGCTGGTGCATCACTGCGCCAACGGCCGCTCGGCCTACAGTTTCTGCATGTGCCCGGGCGGTCAGGTGGTCGCGGCCACCTCGGAACCCGGCCGCGTTGTCACCAACGGCATGAGCCAGTATTCACGCGCCGAACGCAATGCCAACGCAGCGCTGGTGGTCGGCGTCGAGCCCAAGGATTTTCCCGGCGATTACAAGACTAATCCGCTGGTCGGCATCGATTTTCAGCGGCATTGGGAATCGATGGCTTTCGCAGCCGGCGGTGGCACCTACAAGGCGCCGGCTCAGCGCGTCGGCGACTTTCTCGCCGGCCGGGCGTCGACGCAACTCGGTGAGGTTGACCCCTCGTACCAGCCTGGCGTGCACATGACTGACCTATCGAGCTGCGTGCCGTCCTATGTCATCGACTGCCTGCGCGAAGCCATCCCGGCCTTCGACAAGCAAATCCGGGGCTTTGCGATGGACGATGCCATCCTGACCGGCGTCGAAACGCGCACCTCCTCGCCAATCCGCATCACACGCAATGGCGAATGCCAAAGCCTGAACACGCGCGGCCTCTTCCCGGCCGGTGAAGGCGCCGGCTATGCGGGCGGGATTCTGTCGGCCGCGGTGGACGGCATCAATGTGGCCGAAGCACTCGCCTTGAGCATGGTCCAAAAGGCAGCAAAGCCAACGCCCTGAGTTACGCCAGCGCGACGCCAAAATTAAAACTTTCGGCCTTTGCTGAAAATAAGCTGTCCGTATTTTTGTGGCGCCGGCTATTCAGCAAAAAATTGCGACTCGCCTTCGCCCGGCGTAAGCTCGGGAGCACGAAAAGGTTTGACCGCCGAGCGCAAATAAACAAGGCAAAACAGGCTCAAGCCCTGTTAATTGACGGAAAAAACAATATAATTAATTTAATAAAAAATATATTTTTGATAACTTAATTACTACTAGGCGCCCAGATCCTTATGTCAGACAGTCCCAGGATCACGATGGATCAACTCCGGATCGGACTGTACGTTTATCTTGATCTGACCTGGTTCCAGCACCCTTTCGCTTTCAGTCATTTCAAAATCAACTCCGAGGATCAGATCAAGACCATCCTTGGCCTGGGACTGAAAAGCGTGCGCTATGACCCGGCCCTGAGCGATCCAGTCACCAGCAAGCCGGCCGAAACACCGCCGCAGCCAGCGCAGGAAGCAGCGCCGGATTTCATCACCCAGGCGCTATCTGCCAAGCGCGCCATGATGGAACGAATTCGCGTGCAGCGAGAGGCGGCCGGGCGCATTGAAAATGCCTTCATCAATTCCGCCAAGACCGTCCGCGAAGTCGAGAAAAATCTCTTCACTAAACCTGCTGAAACCGTCCGTCAGGCCACCCAGCTAGTGACGCAAATTGCTGAGTCGATTCTCTGCGCTCCGGAACTTGCCATCCATGTCATGGGCGACAAAATGGGCGGCGAGGAGCTTTATTTCCACTCGCTGAATGTCACCACGCTATCGATGATGATTGCCCGCGACATCAAGCTGCCGCAGGAAGTGATCGGCACGCTGGGCATGGGTGCGCTGTTTCACGACATCGGGCGCAAGGAAATACCGAACCGGATTCTGATGAAAACCGAGCCATTGACCCAGGCCGAACATCATCTTTATGAAATGCATTGCCAGTACGGGGTGGAAATTGGGCAAAAATTACAGTTCACCGCAGCCGTCCTCGCTATTATTCGCGAGCACCACGAATTGTTTGACGGCACCGGTTACCCAAACAAGCTCAAGGGCGAAGCCATCGGTTTGCTTTCACGGATTGTTGCGCTGGCAAATCATTACGATGAACTGTGCAATCCGCTCAATATTGCCGACGCACTGACGCCGCATGAGGCGCTGTCGTTGATGTTCGCCAGGCTGCGCAACAAATTCGATCCGAAACTGTTGCAGATTCTGATCCGTTGCCTCGGCGTCTATCCGCCGGGGACGATCGTCCAGCTCTCCAATGGCGTCATCGGCATGGTTGCTACGGTCAACGCCAATAAACCGATGAAACCGATGATCGTGATCTACGATGCTGACGTTCCCAAGGATGAAGCGATTCTGGTCGACATGGCCAGCGAAACAGACTTGAATATCGCCAAGGCAGTCCGGCCCGTCCAGGTGCCGATCGAAATTTATAACTATCTCAGCCCGCGCAAGCGCGTCAGTTACTACTTTGATGCCGGGCAACCCGGACAGCCAGGACAAGCAAAGGGGCCGGCATGATGAGCCTTGAACGACTGATGCTCGATCACAGCCCGAGCATGATGCTGCTGGTTGAACCGACCCAATTGCAGATCGTGATGGCCAACCGGGGCGCCTGCCAGACCTTGGGCTACCCGGAAGAAGCCTTGCTGGCGATGACCATCACCGATATCGAAAGCTCGTTGCAGGACGTTTTCTATTGGGAGGACGTGCGCAACGGCCAATATCTCGACATCAACGGACAGGAGGGGCTGTATCAATGCGCCGATGCCTCCCTGCTGACGGTGGTCAAGTCGGTTCGTGTCGTCGAACATCAAGGTTCGCCGCTGTTGCTGGTGCAAGCGCGCGACGTGCAAAACGAGCGCCAGGTCGAAGCGGCGCTGGAGCAGACGCTTTCGCAATTGCGGGCAACGCTGGAATCGACCGGCAACGGCATTCTGGTGATCGACTGGCAGGGGCGGATTGCCAGCATGAACCGCCTGTTCAGCGCCATGTGGCATATCCCCGAAGACCTTCTGATTGACCGGAAAGATGCGGCGATCTTCGAATTGATGACGGCCCAGATCGTTGAAACCGACGCGATTCAATTGCGTTTGCATGCGACGGTCGACAGCAACGAAACGGAAAAGCTTTTCCGGCTCAAGGACGGGCGGGTTTTTGAATGCAGATCACGGCCGCAATATCTCGCCGAGCACATTGTCGGCCGGGTTTTCGGCTTCAGCGACATCACCGAACGGACACTGGCCGAAGCGGCACTGCGCGAATCCCGCGACAAACTCGAGGAGCGCGTCGGGGAGCGCACCGCCGACCTGCAAGCAGCAAACGCGAGTTTGCTGGCCGAGCGATTACGTCAGCAAGACTTGATCAGGAAGCTGGAAGAAGCGCAGAACCAGCTTTTGCAATCCGAAAAAATGGCCTCAATTGGCCAACTGGCCGCCGGGGTAGCCCACGAAATCAATAATCCGGTGGGCTTCGTCAATTCCAATCTCGGCACCCTGCAAAATTACACCCACAAAATGCTGCGGCTGCTTGCCGCCTATGAGCAGGCGGAAGAATCGCTGGGCGACGAAATCCGGCAAGAAATCAGGCGCCTGAAAACCGAAATCGACGTCGAATTCCTGCGTGAAGACATCGGCAGCCTGCTCAGCGAATCCCTCGACGGCTTGCAGCGGGTCAAGCAGATTGTCCGTGATCTCAAGGATTTTTCGCACGTCGACAAGGCTGCGCGGGAATGGGCCAATCTTGAAACCGGGCTGGATAGCACGCTGAATGTGGTGTGGAACGAACTGAAGTACAAAGCCAAAGTGGTCAAGGAATATGGCGACACGCCCAAGATCGAGTGCATGCCGTCGCAGCTCAACCAGGTTTTCATGAACCTGCTGATCAATGCCGCGCATGCCATTGAAGATCATGGCCAGATCAACATTCGCACCGGTCATGATGCGCACAACGTCTGGCTGGAAGTTGAAGACACCGGCAAGGGCATCGCCCCCGAACACATCGGGCGAATTTTCGAACCCTTCTTCACCACCAAACCGATCGGTAAAGGCACCGGGCTCGGCTTATCGCTCTCCTATGGCATCGTCAATAAACACGGCGGGCGAATCGAGGTCACCAGCGAAGTTGGTAAAGGTTCGATGTTCAGGGTGCTGCTGCCCCGCAACTCGGTTGACGAGGACAAAACCCAGCCCTAACACCTGCGCCGAAGAACTGCTACAAAGACCCGTCACACCCAAGCATTCGCTCCGGAACAGGCAAACAAGCCAAAGCAGTCGACAGACTCAATGTCGCCTATCGAGCCAGGTCAGCAGTGCGCGGTACAACTTGTCCGGATCAACCGGTTTGGTAATGAAGTCATTCATCCCGGCCTCAAGGCAATGTGCCCGATCTTCGTTGAAGGCATTGGCGGTCATCGCCAGGATTGGCGTAGAACGATAATTTGGCAACGCCCGGATCGCCCGCGTCGCATCCAGTCCATCCATTCTGGGCATTTGCATATCCATCAGGATCAGAGCGTAATCGATACGGCTCGCCTTATCCACCGCCTGCAGGCCGTCGTCGGCCAGATCAACCACCAAGCCGGTATCGGACAACAGTTCCAGCGCCACTTCCTGGTTAATCGGATCATCCTCAGTGAGCAGGATTTTCTGGCCGGCATATTTGTGCCTTAACGTCTGCTCAGCCGTCAAATCGTCATTGCTGCTGCTCGGCACGTACATGACATCACGCTCCCTGGAGATCAAGCCCTGCAGGCGGCGCAAACTTTCTCTGACGAGACTGATCGACAGAGGCTTGAGCAAGACTTCCGAGAATCCCAGATGAATCGCTTCGGCCAGAATCGCGTCATCGCCCGACGCGGTGACCAGCAGAGCCACCGGCTGCCGCACAAGCGGCATGGCGCGAAGGCGGATAAGCGTCTCGAAGCCATCCAGATCGGGCATGAGCAAATCGACTAATACCAGATCATAGGGACGCCCTGCCTGATCCGCGCTGGCGATCGCCTCCAGCGCCAAAATGCCGGAAGAAACTGGTTCACTATCAAGCCCATTGGCTCGCAAAAGTTGGCAATGCATCAGACGCGTCAGCGCCACATCATCCACCACCAAAGCTCGCCGGCCACCGAGTTCAGGGATGACCGCATTGCCTGCCTGCTGGTCTACCAGCGTCAAGCGGGCCGTCATCCAGAACGTGCTACCGGCGCCGACGGTACTTTCCAGCCCGGCTTCGCCCCCCATCAACTGCGCCAGACGACGGGTGATGGCGAGACCCAGCCCGGTGCCGCCAAAGCAGCGGGTGGTCGAACTGTCAGCCTGCTCAAAGGCCATGAACAGCCGCGATTGATTTTCGGCGGAGATGCCGACGCCGGTATCCTGAACCTCAAAGCGGAGCAGGACTTGGTCACCCGAACGTTCCAGCGTTTTGGCGCGCAGGGTGATGGTGCCGTGTTCGGTAAATTTGACGGCATTGCCGAGATAGTTGAGTAAAGCCTGACCGAGTCGGGTGCTATCCCCTTTCAGGATGCCTAAATCGGTATCGGCATCAATTACCAGTTCCAGACCTTTTTCCCGGACCTTCTCTGCCACCATGGAGCAGACCCGCGCAAAGACCGACTCCAGTTCAAAATTCTCGTTCTCCAGAACAAGCTTGCTGGCTTCAATTTTCGAAATATCCAGAATGTCGTTAATAACGCAGAGCAGATGATTCGCCGCGCCGGCAATCTTGCCCAATTTATCGGCCTGCTCAGGCGTTTTTGCGTTGCGGCGGAGCATGTGGGTCAATCCGACGATCGCGTTCATCGGCGTGCGGATTTCGTGGCTCATATTGGCGAGAAAGGCACTCTTCGCCACACTGGCTGTTTCCGCCGCTGATTTGGCCGCAGACAGTTCCAGTTGGGCGTCCACCAGTTCCGTAATGTCAAAATTGCTACCCACCCAGCCCACAATCTCGCCGCTGGCATTGCGTTGTGGCAAGGCACTGTTTTCAAAGGTTCGCCACACCCCGTCATGGCGCCGAATCCGGGCTTGCGAGTGGTACTCCACCCCCGTTTCAAGAGCCTTGACCCAGGCCACGTCGATATGACATCGATCATCCGGATGAACGGATTCCTTCCAACCTTCATTGTTCAAAAGCGCGGCCAGCGGTCTGCCGGTGAAATCTGACCATTGGCGACTGAGATATTGGACTCGCCCCTCGGCATCCTTGACCCAACTCATTTGCGGCAAACCTTCGGTTAGCGTTCTGAAACGCTCCTCCGAAACCGACAAGGCATCCAGCGAGCGCTGCAGCGCCAAATCCTTGAGCATGATTTTCTCAACAGCCAGCGCGCGGTTCCGCCATGATCGCCCGACTGCAATACTGAAAAGACTACCAATCAGTGCGAGCAAAAGCAGAAAAATGACATGGTTACGAAGATCGCCCCGCCATTCCTTCAAGTAATCCTCTTTGGCCAAACTCACGAGAACGTAAATCGGATACTTGCCCACCTTTCGAATACCGACGGTGCGCTCCCGGCCATCGATCGAACTCGTCGTTTGATAAATCGCCTCTTCTTTGGCCTCGGCAATGGCGCGCCGGGTTTCCGGCGCCTCAAAACGCAGGATTTGCTCATCCTGCATCCCTGCTGGCATGGGTAATCGTAGATAAACCCGCCGATCCGAGTCGAAAAATGCCACCGAGCCCAGCTGCCCAACGTCGATCGCCTGAAATACACGGAAGATCTGCTTGATGTCGGTATTGAGATAAACAACGCCACCAAAACTGCCATCCGATTTTTGCAGCGCTCGCACCATCGGCATGACCCAATCGCCCGTGACACGAGACTTGAGCGGCAAGCCGAAAACCAGCTCGCGTCGCACCTTCGCTTCCTCAAAGAACTTTCGCTTGGCCACACTCAATGGTTTGCCTGGTGGCAAATTCACGCCATAAACCACCTCCCCAAGCTCGTTACTGCCACGTACGCCTGAGGTATGCGGCAAGATGCCTTGCAACTCACCCAGTTTCTCGGAAAAAGCTTTGGCGCTGAATTTTTGATCGGATTTTCGCTGAAACTCGGCAGCGGCCTGCTGCAAAATCAGGTCAGACACTTCGAAATGAACGTCCAAAAAATTTTCGAGGCTAAGCGTTAGATTAGCGACCGTTTTTTCTGCATTGAGCTGCGCCTGCTGAAAGCTCTGAAACAACAAATAAGCGGAAATGCCGCACGCCAGAATAAATCCCAGAACCAGTGCGGCAAGCATCTGCCGATAGGCTTGGCGATACGTCTGACTAGCTTGCTCCATAAGCGCCTCCAAGAAACAGACGGGGGTTTTTAGCCCTGATTATTATTTGCTGAATTTGATAATCCTACGCTTTTTGGGCAGGGTTGTAACTTTCCGGGAAATGATCCCCCTTGGCACTTTCAACCGGCCTGTAGCAGCAGTCTTTCCTGACTGGAAATCAAGACAAAAACCAGAGTCGCTGGTGCTGAACGGGGCCAATCGAAAAGCCAAAACTTGGATATTCGCCGGAAGCAGCGGCCGGGCTATCGCTCTTAACGAAACTGTCATGTTCTGCCGCTAGGCTTTGTCTGGATTCAGAGGACGTTCTTGCGTCAACCGATGATCCCGACAAACAAAACTGGTAGCGAGCAAATGAAAAAAACAATCCTTTGTGCTGCACTCGCTGCAGCCCTTTCTCCCTTTAGCGCCTCAGCCGGCACGCTTACAACAATGACCAAAATGTGGTCCTACAGCAGCACCGAAACGGGACAAACCGCAGAAATTTCGGCTTTCGATGCCAGCACCAACACCATCTGGGTCGCCGGTGTGGCCGGGGTTGATGTGCTGAACGCAAAAACCGGTGGGCTGGTGCAGCACATTGATACCCGGTCGTTTGGCAGTATCAACAGCGTTGCGATTCATAATGGCGTAGCCGCTTTCGCCATTGAAGCGACGACACGCACCAATGCCGGTATTGTCCAGCTTTACAACACCTCCACTCGCAGCCTGAGTAGCGGTGTGAATACCATCCAAGTGGGTGCCCTGCCCGATATGCTGACTTTTACGCCGGATGGCAAGACGCTGCTGGTCGCCAACGAAGGCACACCCAGCGCCTACGGCACGCGAATCGGCTCTACCATCCCCCGAAATTATGGGGCAGCGGCGGTAGACCCGGTCGGTAGCGTCAGTATCATCGACATGATTACGCGCACCGTGTTCGGCACGCCGACGCTGGCTGGTGTGACCCAAACCGGCAGCAACATCCGGACCAATACCGGGATGGATTTTGAACCCGAATACATTGCGGTCAACGCTGCCGGCACCAAGGCTTTCGTCAGCCTTCAGGAAGCCAACGCCATGGCGGTACTTGATCTGCAAAGCAAGTCGTTCGATAAAGTCATCGGTCTTGGCGCCAAGGATTTCAACGTCGTCGGCAATGAAATTGATCCACTGAACAACGGTACGGTGTCGTTTGGCACGCAGGCCGCCAAGGGTCTTTATATGCCCGACGGCATGGCGACCTATGAACGCAATGGCCAAACCTTCATTGTCATGGCCAACGAGGGCGATTTCCGGGAAGACGACGCCGATCGCTCAACCGCAGGCAGCCTTGGCGCAATCAGCCCGCTGAACAATCTGCGCATTTCAAATACTGACTCATCCGCCGGCAATCTATATGCCGCCGGCGCCCGCTCATTTTCCATTCGCGACGCTGATGGCAAGCTGATCTATGACAGCGGCTCGATCCTGGACAAGGAAGCCTACGCGCTGGGAATTTACGATGACGGCCGCAGCCGCGATAAAGGCGTTGAACCCGAAGGCGTCGAGGTCATCAAGATCGGTGACAAGACTTTTGCCTTTATCGGTCTGGAACGCACAACCAAAAGTGCGGTGGCTGTTTTTGACATTACCGACCCAACGCACGTCGACTATCTCGACATGATCGTCACCGACGGCGATCTTCGTCCCGAGGGACTGGAAGCCTTCGTCATGGACGGCAAAATCTTCCTGGCTATTTCCAATGAGGGTAACGACAGCGGGCTCGGTATCGGCACGACGCTTTATAGTTTCGCCACGGTTCCGGAACCGGAAACCAATGCCTTGATACTGGCTGGCCTGGGGATTCTGGGGGCACTACAACGCCGCCGAAAGCAAAAACGGGCTTGAGAGTTATTGACTGAGCAATTACCAAGACGGGAACTTCGGTTTCCGTTTTTTTATTTGCATCGCCATTGAACAGCGGCCAATCACCCCAAGCCTTCAATCGACGAGAACAAAACTGTTATCCGATGAAGTTCATTTCGGCAGTCGCAGGCAGAACACCGCGCCTTGCGCATTACGCAATTCGACGCTGCCTTCCTGACCCGAATTGCTGTGCAATGCAGCCACTTTACTGGCAAGGTACAGGCCGAGCCCGGTGCCTTCGCGGCTTAGCGAACGCATGGCCATCGGTTGTTCCAGCATGGCCGGCGGATAGCCGGAACCATCGTCCTGCACGGTAAACTCCAGGCAGTCGTCCCGAACATGGGCCGAGAGCGTAATCGTTTTCACGGCGTGGCGGAGCGCGTTATAAATCGCGTTGAGCAATACCATACGAACCAGCGCTTCATCGTAAAACCACAGCGTCGGCGCCTCGCCAACACTCACTGCTACGGTCAACGCGGTTTGTTTGCCAATTTCCATGGCCAGTTCTTCAAGCAAATCGGCCGGCACGCGAGCATCGATATCGACACTCAGACTGCCTTTTTCGGCTTTGTAGAAAAGCAGGAGTTGGGTCAGCGTCGCGGCGGCTGTCAAGGCATCATGAACTGTTTCGCCATCCCCTCTGGTTTCAGCCCGGCTGGCAAGAATCGCCAGACGGTTCTTGACGTCATGAATAGTGAGCGCGGCGAGATCGACAAACTGCATTATTTTTGTACCGGGGAGTATTTGCTGCGGATACGGCTAAACAACTCATCGATCTCCGCCAGCTTGGGATGCCTTGGCGCCTGCGCCATGACCGCTTGCTGAAACATTTGGGCTTTGCCCAGCTTGGCTGGATCAAGCCCATTTTTCCAGATATCGAACAGCAGAGCGGCTGCGGCATTGGATACCACTTGCATGTTGGCAGGCAGGCGCAGCGCTGCTTCAGTCAACATTTCGGCGGCAAGCGCCAGTTCGCCAGCCCTGGCGCGCACCACAGCCTCGTTGTTGAGCTGGATCATTTCCCGAATGCTCTCCGCCACCAGCGTCTCGGCAACGTCACCGGCACCGCTATCGCGAAGAACCGTCGAGATTTGCGCGTGCAGCCCGGTTGATTCAGGGTTGCTTTGCACCAGATTTTTCATGATTTCCTGGGCAGCGGTCTGCTTGCCGGCACTCAGGCAGGCTTTGGCAACCGTCATGACCACAGCGGGCGGAAGTTTTGCCAGGTCACCATTCATGGCGCGCTCCAGCGCCGCTTCAGCCTTCTCGGGGTTGCCCGCTTTTTGATGAGCGATGGCTTCTACTGCAGCCATTAAAGGATTATTTGCATCTTCCTTGAAGTTTTTTCGCGCCTCTTCAAGCAGCGTCACGGCCTTGGCGGGCTCGCCCATTTCGGTCAGTGCGTTGCCCAGGCGGGCAATGTCTTCGGTCTCGCGTAACGGAGAATTGCGTGTCTTTTTGACGACCTGATCCAGCGCCTGCTCCACGCGCTGGAAATCCCCTTGCACCTCGGCGACCGATGCAATCGCACGGTGCCGGGCCAGCGAGTTAGGCGAAATCGTCCGCGCGCTATCAAGCGTTGCCAGTGCTGCATCGGCATTTCCCAACTCTAGATGCAGTTTACCGAGCAGATCATAAGCCGCCATCAAACGGGGTGACTCAGCGATCAATTCACTCAGGGCAGCGACTGAAAGCGTCGCATCGCCCTTTTTCTGCAAAGCGCGAGCCAAACCCAGCTTGGCCCAGGGTAAGGGACGCATGGTCAAGACCTGTTGGTAAAAATCGATGGCTTCGACCGCTTGCCCGGCCATCAGCAATGCGTTGCCCTTAATGCGCATAGCATCCACCAGGTAACGATCCTTGGCGGCAATGATGACATCGCAGGCGGCGATCACACCTACCCAGTCACCCTTGTCCTGCAACTGATCGACCCGCGCCAGACGCTGTTTTTTCTCAAGCAGACGCTCCAGCCGCATCTTGAGAACATCGGCGGTGAAAGGCTTGAGCAGATAATCATCAGGCAAACATTCAGCCGCAGTAACGATGCTTTCGTAATTCTTTTCGGCCGTTATCATCACGAACAAGACGCCGCGCCCAATGATATTTCGGGTACGCAGAAACTCCAGAAACTGCTGGCCGTCAGTCCCGCCTGCCAAGTAGTAATCGCAGAGAATGACATCAAATGCATTGCTCTTGAACTGCTCCAGCGCATCCTTGACATTGCTGCTGACTGCCACGCGCTCGCAGCCCAGGCTACCCACCTGCGAACGAAGCGAACTGCGCATTTCCGGCAAATCATCAAGGATGAGAATGCTTTTATTGCTATAGGGAGTCAGTGTCGCCATAACTGGAAATTTTTTTGATGACCTATATATTGTGACATCATTAAGCAAAAACGAGAAATAATTGCAAATATACCAAAAAGCAAGCACTCCCGGCAGGACACTTCACCATTCGACCGATACCTGAAAAGTAAGCCAAGAGCTTGAGGAAGCAAGCATTCCCTATTCCATGATAACCGGTTCGATATCTCGTTCGAGATCGGCATGATTCGATCAACCGAGCTATCCGAGCATCTAAACCCTCGCTCCCTTGTGGCAAACTCCTGCCCATGCACGCGCTCCCTCACCTTTCTGCGGTCGACTGGATTTCTCTGGTCCTTTTCTTTGCCTGCTGGGGCGGTTATGCCTGGTTTTCCGAGCATAGTCGCTGGGGCGACAGCGGCCTGGTGCGGACCACCCAGACTTACCGGCTGGACTGGGCGCGGCGCATGCTGGAGCGGGAAATTCGCGTTGCCGACTCAACCCTGATCGGCAATCTGATGACCAGCGTTTCCTTCTACGCCAACACCACCATCTACATCATCGCCGGTCTGGTCGCGGCGCTGGGCGCTTCCGACAAGCTGATCAGCGTCACCGCCGAACTGCCTTTCGGCGGCATCGGCAATCGGGAATTGCTCGAAATCAAGCTGATGCTAGTCCTCGTTTCTTTCGTCTTCGCCTACTTCAAGTTCACCTGGTCATTGCGCCAGTTCAACCTGCTCTCCATTCTGGTCGGCGCAGCGCCGCAGGGCCAGGCCGACCAGCCGATCAATGAAAAATATGCCCAGCGCGTCGCCGGGGCCAACAACCTGGCCGGCGACGACTTCAATCGCGGCATCCGCGCCTACTACTTCGGCCTCGCCGCCTCCGGCTGGCTGCTCAGCCCAGTGGTCCTCGGCACCCTCGCCCTGACTGTGCTCATCGTGCTCTACCGACGCGATTTCCGCTCGCCGGCACTAGAACTCCTGCGCGACAAGCCCTGAGCCGGATGAACCGGAAAACACACCTCGCCGGCATCGGCTTCGGCCTGCTCGCTTACGGCATATGGGGCTTCTTTCCGCTCTATTTTCGTCAGCTCTCCCATATCTCACCGATGGATGTGCTCTCCAACCGCGCCGTCTGGTCCTGCGTCTTTGTCGGCATTCTGCTCACCCTGCGCCAACGCTGGGGCAATGTGCTAGCGGTTTTCAAGACCCCTCGCCAGTTCGCTATGCTTGCCTTCGCCGCCTTGCTGGTCGCCAGCAACTGGCTGATGTTTTTATGGGCCGTCACCCATCAGCAAGTCGTCGCCTCCAGCCTCGGCTATTTCCTGACGCCGCTGGTCAACGTGCTGCTCGGGCTGCTGGTGTTGAAAGAACGCCTCAACAAGCTGGAATGGATTTCAGTCGGCTTTGCCGTGGCCGCCATCATCAACGAAGTCATTGCGCTGGGCAGCCTGCCCTGGGTATCGCTATTTCTCGCCGCCACCTTCGGTACCTACGGCCTGGTGCGTAAACAAGTGCCAGTCGATGCGCTCTCCGGCCTCTGGCTGGAAACCCTGGCCATGCTGCCGATTTGCGGCATCTACGCGATCTGGCAGTTCCAGAGCGGGCATATGGTTTTTGCCGCCCACGAGACGTCGACCGCAGCATTGCTGGTCGGTGCCGGCATTCTCACCGCCGTACCCCTGATGGCCTTCGCCGCCGCTACCCAACGGCTCGATCTGGCCACCGTCGGCATGCTGATGTATATCAACCCGACCATGCAGTTCATCACCGCCATCTGGATCTTCGGCGAACCGCTGCAAACCGCCCGTCTGGTCAGCTTCGGGCTGATCTGGATCGGCCTGTTTTTCTTCAGTTGGAGCATGTGGCAGAAATTGCGCCGCCATTGAAGCCGTACGCGCGACTTGAAAATCGACTATTTATCGGCGGCTAGCGCAGGGCAATCGGGATGAGCCCCAGCCGATCGTGCGACTAAAGTGATCAAACGCGAAATCCGCAGGGCACCCCAAGCCCCCCCCCCCTGACAACGCAACACGTTTTGCCGGCCAGTCAGTCTAGAATCAGCCTGGCAGTGTTGATGGGCGCTCTACGTAGCGCCTGCTGCCTTCGACGATCCCTTGCGGGATCACCTGTAAACC
>Ga0209480_10001773_pt1 | contig 15474 bp, 14 predicted proteins | sample JI61114C2DNA_FD_187501 | JGI IMG/M metagenome (GOLD analysis project Ga0209480, IMG submission 187501) | Wastewater effluent complex algal communities from Wisconsin, to seasonally profile nutrient transformation and Carbon sequestration -... | ecosystem: Engineered > WWTP > Effluent > Algae...
GTGGTTGATCACCGATGATAAAATTGATTTCCCTGGTTTGAATTGATTTATTAAAGATTCGATGAAAGCTAGCGGATCGCCCTCGATGACCATATCAGTGGTAAAGTTATCCTGTGTAAAAATGGCCGCTTTAAGCCGGGTGTTTCCAAAATCTAAACAAAGTGTGATCATGAATGCTGTTTATTTATAATTAAACCCCGGCAGGTTTTTAAAATGTCCGTTCAATTTTATTTTTCCTTTCAGAAGGTCCATTTCTTCCAATACCGGTAAAACTTTTGCCAGGTGTCTTTTTAAAAATTCCTGGCGGTGAAGTTCATCTAAAAATTCGAGGAGCTGGTATTCATCGGCAAGTGAAAGGCCGGCATGATGCGCCACATCATAACTCAGCAATTCATTGTCGGGCTTTTTAAAATCTTTTGTTACGCCAAGCGATTTATGTATTTCACGAATACCATGCAATACTTTTTTCATTAGTCCGCTGCTGCCACGGGTGATATTCTGCGGGTAAGTAACAATGGCGCCACTGAATAATTTATCAGGGATATCGTGGATCACTTCAAGGATCTTAAAAATATTGATCCCTTCTGTTTTAATGTCCATCTCACCATTATCATAGCGTTTACTGATCTCAGTTATTTGAACCAATGTTCCCATTTCACACATTTTGTTACTGATCACTGCCGGAATGCCAAAAGGTTTTTTCTGTTCAATACATTCACTGATCAGTTGCTTGTAACGCGGCTCAAAAATGTGCAGGTTCAGATGTTCGCCGGGGTATACAACAAGTTCAAGCGGAAATATGGGAATAAAATTCGTCATGTTATTTTGAATACCTGTTGAATGAATGATTCGGCTTCTGCAAATGTATCAATCCTTCAAAATCTTCATACAATAAAACTTGTGTAAATTAGTGTTTTTAAAATAAAACCCCGATGGTCGCAGGCACCGTAAACATACCTCTTCAAAAGAATTATTCACTTCTTTATTCGATATGCTGCATTGTTACCAATGAGGTTGAATATGTTGCCATGCAAGATAGTTTTATGGCACATGGTTTTAGGGAGAGATGCGAATACCTTGTTGCAGATAACACTGCAGGAAATTCATTCAATGCATATGAGGCCATCCGGCGATTTTTTCAGGAAGCAAAGGGTGAATACCTGGTGATCGTTCACCAGGATGTTCGATGCATGGATCAACTGGCAGTATTGACTGAAAAATTGCATCAGCTTCAGCAAAAGGATGCATCCTGGGCCGTTTGTGGTAATGCCGGGGGCAATGGGTATAAAAATTTCTTCTTCCACCTGGATGATAATGGCCGAACCCGGAAAAGCAATGGCTTGCCGGCGAGGGTTACTTCCCTGGATGAAAATATGCTCATTATCAAAAGCAGCGCAGGGCTTTCCATTTCTGCCGATATCGGCGACTTTCATTTCTACGGCACCGACATCTGCCAGGTAGCCGATTTCCTGGGCTACCGGTCTTATGTAATCGCTTTTATGGTAAAACACCTGAGTTCGGGGAACCTCGAAAAAATGTATGCTCAGCAACCTGCATTCATTGAACAGTATGGCCACAAATTGAGGCACCGCTTCATTCAAACCAGTTGCACAAAATTTTATCTCAGTCATTCAAAAAATAAAAATCGTTTTTACAACAACGGCTTTATCTTTTTTTGGGTAAAGGCCTTCAACCGGATGTTTAAGTAAGCGTAAAAGTTTTATATCAACTATCCCTTGGTTAATATGTACTTCCACAACTTTTGCATTTATTATTTTACATTCGATATTTTACATTCTATATGAATATGAAACTCTTTGCTGCATTTCATAAACCTTTTTACCAGCCGCCGGTGAATTTTATTGTTCCGATATGGGCAGGCAGAAATGGAAGGGACATTTCAGGCCAAATGAAAGGCGATGACACTGGTGATCATATCAGCCAGTTAAATCCTTATTTCTGTGAACTGACCATGATGTACTGGGTTTGGAAAAATGCAGGCATGCAACCAAACGATGTATGGGGTACCTCTCATTACAGGCGTTATTTTGCTGCACCGTTTACCGGATTATTTGATCGAAATAAAAAAATATTGCATAAGAAACCTACGGAAGGGAATATCAATTTATATGTAAATGAATCGCTGAAAACAGCTGCACTGCAGCATTTGCAACATGCCGATGTGATCATTCCACACCTTGTTAATGCATCGTTACAAAGGAAAGTATTAATCACGATTGAAGAACAGTATGTACGGGACCATCCTGCAGAAGACTGGCAGATCTTAAAACAGGTGATATTGGAAAAATATCCTTCTTATGAATCCTCGCTCAATATTTTTTGTAATCGCATTCAATTAGCCATTGCCAATATGATGATCACGACAGGCGCCGTTTGGAATGATTATTTAACCTGGTTATTTGATATCCTTTTTGAAGTACACAAACGATTGCCTGTAAAAACAGATGTGTACCAGCAACGTGCGCCCGGGTTTATGGCAGAACGGTTGATGAACCTGTACATCCTGCACAATGGCTTGTCTGTTCAACATCTTCCCATTGTAGTTTTCGATAAAAAATAAATGAGGAACTATTATTCAGCCGCCAGTTCTTTCCTGGCTGTTACCAGTGCTGCGGCGATCACCTGGTGCATGTCGTAATATTTATATTCGGCCAGCCGGCCTCCAAACAAAACATTTTTTTCCTGCGCTGCCAGTTGCTGGTATTGTTTGAAACGTTCCATGTTTTGATCATCATTCACCGGGTAATAGGGTTCCATGCCTTTTGTCCATTCGGCAGGATATTCCCTCGTGATGATGGTATGGGCCTGTGTGCCAAACTCGAAATGTTTGTGTTCAATGATCCTTGTAAATGGTATTGAAGCTTCCGTATAATTTACTACTGCATTGCCCTGGTAATTCGGGATATCAAGTTGTTCATGTTCAAAGCGTAGGCTCCTGTATTGCAAAGCGCCAAACCGGTATCCATAATATTCATCCAATGCGCCGGTATACACAACCTTATCGGCCAGGCTGGTAAAATAATCTTTGTCTGCCAGGAAGTCGGTGCTGAGTTTTACTTCAATGTCTTCCAGCAACCCGGCGGTAAGCAGGTTATAGCCACCTTGCGGTATTCCCTGGTAACGGTCGTTGAAATAATTATTATCGAAAGTAAACCTAACGGGTAAACGCTTTATGATGAATGCCGGGAGATCGGTTGCCTTTCTGCCCCATTGTTTTTCTGTATATCCTTTGATCAGTTTTTCATAAATATCCGGACCAACCAGCAGCAGCGCCTGTTCTTCGAGGTTTACTGGTTTTGAGATGCTCACAGAAGCTACCTGTTCCTTTATTTTCTTTTCTGCTTCCTCAGGTGTTTTTACACCCCATAACTGGTAAAAGGTATTCATGTTAAAAGGAAGGTTATATAACCTGCCCTGGTAATTGGCTACAGGCGAATTGGTATACCGGTTAAATTCCACAAAACTGTTTACAAAATCCCAGATGCCTTTATCATTGGTATGAAAGATATGTGCACCATATTCATGTACATTGATGCCATTTACGTTTCGGCAGAAAGTATTGCCTCCTGTATGCGCCCGCCTGTCGATCACCAGGCATTTCTTTCCCTGTTTCCTGGCCTGGTGGGCGAATGTTGCGCCAAACAACCCGGCGCCGGCAATGATGTAATCGTACTCTTTCATGACAGTTAAAATCGTTTTATGTCAACATTTTTCAGCGATCGTTTGATCACCGTTACTACTTGCTGCACATTCAGCATCATACCTGTTGCTTGCCCCAGCATTACAAATTTCTGCCTCGATTGCGATGCCCTTTTCCTGTTCCTGAAAAAATACTTTAATGAACGCAGGTAATAAAACCGCAACGTCAGTAAGCGTATGATCGTTTCCGGCAGGAGTTGTATATACCAAAGGAAAAGATGGAAGCCCGATAGATGGATGGCATGCAGGAACATCTTATTCCGGTAATAAATAGAATTGATATAAGTTTTACTGCTTTTCGATTTGATCGTTAGCGAGGTCTGGTGACGGCATACCGCAAAATGTTCATAATAACATTTCCAGCCAAGGCGCCAGGCACGCAGGCTGATCTCAAAATCTTCTACATAGAATGGTGCAAAAATTTCGTCAAAACCTCCGAGAGCCAGTAATTTGCTCCGGGATACCAATGCGTTGGCTCCGGACAGATACATGGAATAAAGCCAATCGGTTTTCTTCGGCGTTGATGCGTAATAGTTACCTGTTGTTTTTATTTTGGCACCCGCAAACCGCGGGTATTTGGCCGCATCCTGTATCTCATCGTCATTCCATCCAATGATGCGGCCCATTACACCAAAAGTATCATCCCTGTCAAAATACCTCATTAACCCGGAAAAATAATCTGGCGAAAGTTTCACGTCACTATTCAGTAATAATACATATTCATACTTCGCTTCCTGTATACCCATGTTGATGGTAGGAGAAAAGCCGCGGTTCATTTTGTTCTCTATGGTAATGATCGAGGGGAAGTTTTCGTGCAGGTAATCTACCGATTGGTCATCTGAACAATCATCAGATACAATCACCTCGTAAGGAAGCCCGCTGTTTACCAGTGCTTCCATTAACGAAGGAAGTACCTGGGGAAGGATGTGCCTGCCATTGTAGTTCGGAATGATTACAGAAATGCCATGATTACCCACTCAGTCTTTTTTTATAGTCTTGCAAAATAGCAACTATGCATGGTTGAAAAAAAATTAAAATCGTCTATGCCATAAATATGCTGTATCTAAGTTATTTTAGCACTATGTGGCAACAATTAAAAAAGGACATAGTTCGCGGCGATATAAAATCGCTGGCCCGTGCCATTTCATTGGTTGAAAATGAATGGGAAGGATATGATCATTTCCTGGAATCGTTGCCCACGTCAAAAACACCTGTCATTGGTATCACAGGTCCGCCAGGTGCAGGAAAAAGTACCCTCACCGATGCATTGATCGGGCAGCTTATTGCACAACGAAAAAAAGTTGCAGTGCTTTGTATAGATCCATCATCAGCTTTTAACTTAGGTGCTTTGCTGGGCGATCGCATCCGCATGAGTCAATGGTACAACAACCCGGATGTATTCATCAGGTCATTGGCTACAAGAGGCTCCCTGGGCGGACTACATCCTGCCATCATCGAGATCACAGATGTGATTAAATGCGCTCCTTTTGATTATATATTGGTTGAAACGGTTGGGGTTGGACAAAGTGAAATTGAAATTGCCGGGCTGGCAGACGTAACCATTGTAACGATTGTACCCGAGGCAGGGGATGAAATACAAACAATGAAAGCAGGCCTGATGGAGATCGCAGACATTTTCGTGGTGAACAAAGCAGACAGGCCAGGTGCTGATACTTTTGTAAAGAACCTGCGCATGATGCTGGCACCGGCTTTTAGCAATCATAGCCAGGAAATTCCCGTTTTAAAAACAGTTGCCAGTAAACAGGAAGGCATTGTTGAATTGCAAAACGCCATTGAGCAGGTTTTAATTCAACAAAGATCGGGTGATAAAAAAAGCTGGCTGCTTGCAGAAAAAGCATGGCACATTATACAACTTCGACGCATGAAGGGTCTAACGAAAAAAGACTTAAAAGATAAAATAGAAGCAGAAGGAGATCAGTTTAACATGTATCGCTTCATTAAACAATATTAAAAGCAGCGAAAATATTACTGCTGTTTAATTTCATCATCTTCGATAGCTTTGTTATTCTTCCACCAACGATAAGCGATAAATCCAACAATAATAAAAGGAGAGAACATCAGGTACAAAATGCCCTGGTTAAGACCTAGTGCAGGCTTTTCACCTAATTGCTGTGCAGTTTTCGTACACATGGCGCATTGTGTAAATCCTGTGTTTGAAAAAAACAACAGCAGGCAAATAATTCCAAAAAAGATCAGCATCTTTTTCATAATGCAAAAATAAGGCATCGCATTTTCTGATCGATATATTGTTTAGATATTTATATGAATGCTCTGGGATATAGCACAAAAAAAATCCGCCATAAGCGGATTTAATAATATGATCATTTGCGTAAAGTAAATTAGGCTACTTCCTGTGGCATTGATTTGCTGGCCCTTTTCCTGTCTTCTTCATTCAGGATGGTCTTGCGCAAACGAACGCTTTTCGGCGTTACTTCTATACACTCATCCTGCTGAATGTACTCCATACATTCTTCCAATGACATCTGGATCCTTGGCGCTGCCTTAGAAGCATCATCCGATCCGCTTGCACGGTGGTTGGTCAGTTTTTTAGGTTCTGTTGCATTTACTACGAGATCTCCTGGCTTAATGTGCTCGGCAATGATCTGGCCTGCATATACTTCTTCTCCCGGCTCTACAAAGAAACGTCCCCTGTCCTGTAATTTATCAATAGAATAAGCCGTTGTTTTTTCCGTTGTTTTAGAAAGCAATACGCCGTTGTTTCTTCCGGGAATATTTCCTTTCCATGGTTTGTATTCGCTGAAACGATGCGCCATCACAGCTTCACCGGCCGTGTTGGTGAGCATGTTGCTTCTTAAACCGATCAAACCCCTTGAAGGAATATCAAATTCAAGATGCTGCATTTCTCCTTTTGTTTCCATCACCAGCATTTCACCTTTGCGTTGCGTAACCAGGTCAATTACCTTGCCACTGAATTCAGCAGGAACATCTACAACCAGTACTTCATAAGGTTCACATTTTGTTCCGTCGATCGTTTTTACCAAAACCTGTGGCTGTCCAACGGTCAATTCAAATCCTTCCCTGCGCATGGTTTCAATTAGGATACCCAGGTGAAGGATACCACGACCATACACTAAGAAACTATCAGCACTATCGCTGTCCTCTACACGAAGCGCCAGGTTTTTTTCTGTTTCTTTCATCAGCCTGTCGCGTAAGTGACGGCTGGTAACAAATTTACCTTCCTTACCAAAGAAAGGGGAGTTGTTGATACCAAATAACATGCTCATGGTTGGTTCATCAACACTGATCACCGGCAATGCTTCTGGATTTTCAATATCTGCAATGGTATCACCAATGTTGAAATCATCAAGCCCTACTACTGCACAAATATCTCCTGCAAAAACTTCTGATACTTTTTTCTTGCCCATGCCTTCGAAAACATAAAGCTCTTTGATCCTCATTTTCTTGATAGTGCCGTCGGCCTGCATCAAAGCAACCTGCTGGTTTTCTTTGATGCTTCCACGGGCTACTTTTCCTACAGCGATCCTGCCAAGGAATGAAGAATAATCAAGCGACGTGATCTGCATCTGGGTATGACCTTCATTTACCTTTGGTTCCGGAACATGTTCCAGGATGGCATCAAGCAATGGAAGGATGTTAGTGGTTTCTGCGATGGAAGTATTCATCCAGCCATTTTTACTACTACCATAAATGGTAGGAAAATCAAGCTGTTCTTCTGTTGCATCCAGGTTGAAAAACAATTCAAATACCGCATCGTGTACTTCATCGGGGCGGCAATTAGGCTTATCAACTTTATTGATCACCACGATCGGGTGAAGACCAAGCGCCAGGGCTTTCTGCAACACAAAACGGGTTTGTGGCATAGGTCCTTCAAAAGCATCAACCAACAGCAATACGCCATCGGCCATTTTCAATACCCTTTCTACTTCACCTCCAAAATCCGAGTGACCAGGAGTATCGATCACGTTAATCTTAACGTCTTTATAGGTTACTGATACGTTTTTACTGAAAATGGTGATACCACGTTCTCTTTCCAGGTCATTGCTGTCCATGATGAGTTCACCAGTATCCTGGTTATCCCTGAAAACTTTGGTTGCGTGTAAAATCTTGTCTACTAAGGTTGTTTTGCCATGATCTACGTGTGCAATAATGGCGATGTTGCGAATATTCATTGTTAATTTGCTTTAGCGCAAGGCATTAGCCATATGTGAAGGCAATAGGCCAACAGCTTCAGGCTAACAGCCAGGAGCTGTTTTTCAGGGCGCAAAGGTACGTTATTTTGGCCGGAAAGCAAGCCTAATGACAAATAAAAACGTTAATGTAACCTTGGAATGGTTTGGGTAGCCTGAACGGCAACAAAACACTTAATTCCATCAATTATAACCATAAGACGGTGTAGCCTATACGCAATCCATTGTCGCAGTTATCAGCATTGTCATATACATGAACCGAAATCACGGGCTACAAACCACCGATTTTTTCTATTTTTACAGGGCTCCCGGAGGGCTTTGCCATTGAAGCAGATTACATCATGCCATTTAATTTAAAATCAAGTTATGCGCCGGCCGGTGACCAGCCAGGCGCTATTCATAAACTTACAGAAGGTATCCTGGATGGAGAGCCATACCAAACCCTGCTTGGGGTAACCGGTAGTGGTAAAACATTTACCATGGCCAATGTGATTCAAAATGTACAAAGGCCAACGCTGGTACTTACTCATAATAAAACATTGGTAGCGCAATTGTATGGTGAGTTCAAACAATTCTTCCCCGACAATGCCGTAGGGTATTTCGTTTCCTATTACGATTATTACCAGCCGGAAGCGTATATGCCTGTGAGTAATACCTATATAGAAAAAGACCTCAGCATCAATGAAGAACTCGACAAGCTTCGGTTACAGGCAACAGCCCAATTATTAAGTGGCCGCAGGGACATCATTGTGGTGGCGAGTGTAAGTTGTATCTATGGTATGGGTAATCCAACTGAATATGAGAACGGGATCATACGAATACAAAAGGACCAGGTGATCTCGCGGCAGGGATTTTTACATGCACTCGTAAATTCTTTATACCATCGCAGCCAGGGCGATTTTAACCGGGGAAGTTTTAGGGTAAAAGGTGATACGGTCGATATCAACTTGCCTTATGTAGATTTTGGTTACCGGATCAGTTTTTTCGGCGACCAGATCGAAAGCATTGAAACCCTGGAACTCAGCAGTGGCAAAAGGATCAGCGCTGTAGACAATGCCGCCATCTTCCCTGCCAATCTTTACCTGGCACCCAAAGACATGCTGGCGCAGGTAGTAAGTGAGATACAGGACGAATGCGCCGCACAGGTAGAATATTTTAAAAGTTCAGGTAAATACATAGAAGCGCAACGCATCAGCGAACGGGTGAACTACGACCTGGAAATGATACGTGAATTGGGTTACTGTAATGGCATTGAAAACTATTCCCGTTTCTTCGATCGTCGCAAACCTGGTGCCAGGCCATTCTGCCTGCTCGACTATTTTCCGAATGACTTTCTCACCATCATTGACGAAAGTCACCAGACCATCCCGCAGGTCAGCGGAATGTATGGTGGCGACAGGAGCCGTAAACTTGTACTTGTTGATTATGGATTCCGGTTACCATCGGCCATGGATAACCGCCCGCAGAATTTTCATGAATTTGAAAACCTAACCAACCAGACTGTTTATGTATCGGCTACACCCGGCGATTATGAATTGGAAAAATGCGGGGGCGTGGTAGTAGAGCAGGTAGTGAGGCCAACGGGCCTGCTGGATCCGCCGATAGAAGTGCGCCCATCACTGAACCAGATAGACGACCTGCTCGACGAAATAGATAAGCGTGTAACCAGTGGCGATAGGGTATTGGTAACCACCTTAACCAAACGAATGGCCGAAGAAATGGATAAATACCTTGGCCGCATCAATATCAAATCAAGGTATATCCACAGTGAAGTAGATACACTGGAAAGAGTGGAAATATTAAGAGATCTGCGTTTAGGCGTAATAGATGTACTGGTAGGTGTTAACCTCTTAAGGGAAGGACTCGACTTACCCGAAGTTTCCCTCGTGGCCATCATGGATGCCGATAAGGAAGGATTTCTCCGCAACGAAAGAAGTCTGACCCAAACTGCGGGTAGGGCTGCCCGTAATGTGAACGGGCTGGTGATCTTTTATGCCGATAAGATGACCGAAAGCATGCAGAAGACCATTGATGAAACCAGTCGCCGACGGGAAAAACAGGTTGCCTACAATACCCTGCATGGCATCACACCAACCACCATCATCAAATCAAGGGAACAGGTTTTTGCACAGGGCTCGGTGCTTGATGTAAAAGGATATGATCCTTCAAACCCTTATTCAGTGGGCCCCGATGAAGACCTCGTACCAGTGGCTGCCGAAGAGCAGGTTCAATATAAAACGATCCCTCAACTGGAAAAAGGTATTGCAACAGTGAAAAGAGATATGGAAAAAGCAGCCCGCGATCTCGATTTCATGGAAGCGGCCAGGCTTCGGGATGAAATGTTTAAACTGCAGAAAGAACTGGCAGAAATGAAAAAATAAAAATGCATGCATCAACCTTCGTGAAAATTGTATTCATCATATTGATGTTCTTTAATGTCTTCGCCGTTCAGGCCCAGACAGGTATCAGCGAAGGTGCCCGCTTATTGTTTTCAGGCATCAAAACGAAATTGATCAGCAAAGAAAAAAACCAGGTTTATCTTAATACCGGTTTCGTACTGGCTGCCGATAAAAAGCAATTCTTATTTGGGGATGATCCCACAGCAATTCAATTTCCATTTACAGCAACCGTATTAGTCACCGACCTTAATAAAGACAGCACGGAAGAGATCTGCCTCGTTTTTGGAAATACATACACATCCGGAAATATCGGCAGCAATGTACTCCTGTTCATAAAAAATAAGCAAGGTATTTATCAATCCAATTTTGGATTTTCTGGTAGCATGCCGCTGGTGCTAACAACAATGAGTAAAGGATTTCCTGACCTGGTCATTGGCGGTCCCGGAGATGACTTGCCTGTTTGGCGTTGGGATGGCAGGCAATATATTTTCTACCGTAAGATCAGCCGTAGTGCACTGGAAAAAAGGAAGCCATCCACCATTAAGCAAATTAGCAATAGGTACCTTCATGCGGGAAATCAACGATAGAGATTTACGGATTATCCTTATAGTAAACGAAACATTTGCGCTGCTTACAAATCTGCATACACACAGCCGTATAAATAAATAATTTACTATCTTACTGCTGAACTTCAAAACAACATTAATATGATCGTCATTGCCTTGTATAACCTGAAAGGAGGCGTTGGCAAAACTGCCAGCTGCGTGAATTTTGCATACCTCTCTGCCGCCGATGGCTATAAAACACTCTTGTGGGATATCGATCCACAAGGGTCATCTTCTTTTTATTATAAAGTAAAACCGAAGGTTCATCCTGGGATAAAAAAACTGATCACAAAGGATGCTCACCTGGAAAATGCGATCCTGTCTTCCGATTTTGAACTGCTTGATGTAATACCTGCCGACAATTCATCGAAAAGCGCCGATATCATGCTGGATGAGATGAAAGGAAATAAAAGCAGGCTGAAGAATGTGATCAAACAGCTGGATAAGGAATATGATTTTGTGTTTATTGATTGTCCGCCCGGCTTTAGTGCCCTCAGCGAAAATATTTTTAACGCTGCAGACATAGTGCTTATGCCCGTTATTCCAACCACTTTATCTATCAGAACCTATCATATGGTGAAGGATTATTTTAAAGAAAAGGAATTGGATATGAGTAAGCTGATGTGTTTCTTCACCATGACCGATCTGCGTAAGAAACTGCACAATGAGATCATGGAAGAATTATATAAAGACAAACGCTTTTTCCAGAATTACATTCCTTACCTGAGTGATGTAGAAAAAATGGGCATTCACAAAGCCCCTGTCATGGAATTTGCAAACAGCAGTTATGCAGCCAAATGTTACCGTGAACTTTGGACAGAAATCAAAGAAGGCGTTCTTGAATAATTGAATGGAAACGTACTTACCTCTTATTGTATCGGCAGATCGAAACTTCCGGCGGTGATCACTTTGGGGGGAGCTATATCATTTGCATCATACAGGTTCCCGGTGAAAGTACCTTTAACCCGTGTAGCCGAAATAGCTGTAATGGTTACTTTGAATGGGTTTGTGCGGGGCGTCGGCGCATTAATGTCTACATACCAGATGCCAAATGCATCATCTGTATAGCCAACTTCTACAAAAGGATTTCCGGGGGCTGCACCTTCTTCCTGGTATTGGCCTGTGGGTAAATTAGTAGATCCAATGATGTCAATGGCAAATACTTCAAAACTGGTTCCCGAAACTAGTCCGCCAATAGATAAAGTATCTGCACTTTTAATGGCAAATGCACTAAAATTAAAGGTAAATGGAACGTCGTCGATCCTGCATTGAAGGAAGTTTGTTACAACAGGTGCATTGGAAGTAGAGATGGTAAATGAACAACCATTTGTACCAGGAACAAAGATGCTGGTAGTTGCATTCAGCGGAACACCAGAGCCAACAAGGGTAATCGTTTGAGCTCCTGTTGTGGCAAATGTACCAGCAGAAGAAAAAATCATTCCATTGATATTGGCTGTAGAAATTACATACGTTCCCGGGGTTGTTACATCAACGTTTACGGTAACAGTATTGGTAAGATCGAGTGAAACGCCAACCTGGTAGGTACCGGTTACAACCGGGGTGCTGCAGATATTGGGTGCGCCATTATAAGTATATACCGAGGTTCCTGAATTGGTTCCCAAAGAAAGAGATGAACCACCATTTTCTGTACTCATTTCTTTTTCACAGGAAGTAAAGCTGATAAGTAATAACAGGGCGGCAACAATGGATCTTTGAAAACGGAACATCATGTAATGAATTTTATAGCTGTAAAAATAAGGGATATCCATTATTTCACCATAACAGATTTGAATCGAGGGCTCCCGGTACGTCATATTAACATTTGTTTCTATTAAAATATTGTTTCTATATTTACAATCCACTAAATATTAACTGTTTTATGAAAAGAGAATTGGCCAACTGGTTCAGCCCTTCATTACAAAAAGACATGCCTATTGTGGCTTATGGCGATTACGGATTTGCCTTATTGCTGGTACCAACAGCAGCAGCAGATTACCTGGAGTATGAGCGTTTTCAGTTAATGGAAACCCTGGCGCCCTATATTGATGCAGGCAAAGTGCGTATATTCTCTATCAACAGCATAAACAATGAAAGCTGGTTAAATAACGAAATGGCTGGTGAGCACAAAGCCATCCGCCAAAACCAGTTCAACCAATATGTTTATAATGAAGTGGTTCCATTTATTAAAACGAATACATCGTCCGAAACACCCATCATTACTTGTGGCGCTTCCTTCGGGGCCCTGCATAGCATGAACCTGTTTTTAAAACGCCCCGATCTCATTGATGGCGTAATTGCCATGAGTGGTGTTTACGACCTTACAGAATACACGAAAGGATTTTACGATGACCAGGTTTATTTTAACTCACCCCAGCACTATATGCCCAACCTGGCCGATAGTTGGTACCTGGATAATATCCGTAAGAGCAAACACATTCACATACTCACCGGCAGTGGTGACTATGAAGATCCGGAAGCATCGCGTAAATTTTCAGGAGTGTTGGCCAATAAAGGCATCAACCATGAACTGGATATCTGGGGAACCGAATGGAAACACGACTGGCCAACCTGGCGGGCAATGTTACCAGCATACCTGGAGTATAAATTCTAAAACATTCAATATTCGTTCCTCGCAATGACGCAGATTTAGCTAAGGCAGTAGATAAACGACTAACTTAATAACACAACACGTTCAATATTTTTTTAAAGGACATTCGAAAGGATGTCCTTTTTTTATGCAGATAGAAACCACCGATCAATATATCAGCAACATTTGATGATTGGGATTCGAATGATTGGCAGAAATGCTGAAATCAAAACTCCCAATGATTCCGAATCCGTTCTTTGTATAAAATTGAACCGCTCTTTCATTTAATTTCCAAACATATAACCACATGCCAGCCTGCCCGTTTTGTTTCGACTGATCAATTGTATGATTCAATAATATAGATCCTAATCGCAGGTCATAAAATTGTTTTAGCAAATACAACCTGTCAAGCTTCGTAACATTTTTAAATGGAATATTTTCATGAGCCACATCGAATATAATGTTCGAGTATCCGGCAGGTTTATTGTCATGGTATATGATAGCGTAATGATTGTTTACATTTTCCAATGCTGCTTTACATGCATCTTTGGTAAACTTGTTTGTAATGTATGCTTCGATATCTGCTTGAGCAGCACTATGTCCATGCGATTCAATAAATGTTTGCCTGCCAAGTTCTGTAAGGAGTTCAATGTCGTGTAAGCCGGCTGGTAAAATAGATGTCATGAATGGGTTATTGTTAAGCGTTCCGTTTTTATAAATATACAGAACCTGATTATTGAATAAATTTATTTTAATAAATACCAATCAATTTAGTGACGAGGAATGGGAACCGTTCGGTTGAATGCATTTACTCCCATTACATTTTAAATACCGGGCCATTTATAACATTCCCATTCCCATTTCCCTTCAATTGTTTTACTTTTACCTCATGCAGAAAAAACTATTTTTACTGGATGCTTTTGCCCTGGTATTCCGGGCATATTATGCGCTTATTCGCAATCCACGGATCACGAGCAAAGGAAGAAACACCAATGCCCAGTTTGGTTTTACCAATACATTACTCGATCTTATCAATAACCAGAAGCCAACCCACATGGCTGTTTGTTTCGATACACATGCTGCTACCGAACGCCATACCGATTTCGCCGATTATAAAGCCAACCGGCAGGAAACGCCCGAAGATATCCTCGCCGCCGTACCCGATATCAAACGCATTATCGAAGGCCTCAACATCCCCGTCATCGGCATTGATGGGTATGAAGCAGATGATGTAATTGGTGCATTGGCCAAACAGGCCGAGAAAGCAGGCTACGAAGTTTTTATGGTAACGCCCGACAAAGATTACGGACAACTCGTTTCCGAAAACATTAAAATTTATAAGCCGCCTTACCAGGGAAGTAATTTCGAAATACTTGGTCCCAAAGAAGTATGTGAAAAATGGGGCATTAAAGATGTAAGCCAGGTGATCGATATACTCGGCCTGATGGGAGATGCGGTAGATAATATCCCCGGCGTAAAGGGCATTGGTGAAAAAACCGCGGCCAAATTGCTGGCAGAATATGGAACATTGGAAAATATAATTGAACACGCAGATGAGATCAAAGGATCTGTTGGCGAAAAAATAAGGGCAGGAAAGGAGATGGCCATCCTCAGTAAAAAACTGGCGACCATCCTCATCAACGTTCCAACCGTTTTTCATGAAGAAGATTTCAGGATCAAGGAAATGAATAAAGATGCGCTGAAACAGGTATTTGAGGAACTTGAATTTAAAACACTTGGCAAACGCATATTAGGAGAAGACATCAATGTACAGGCTGAAGTCTGGAATCATTCTGCTGAACCTAAAGTGAAAAAAGCGTCACCCGGACAAATGGATCTATTTGGAAATGCTGCTGCTGTAGATGCCCAGACATCAACTGTTGAAACAAGTATTGATGAACCGGAAACGGAGGTTGTGCCAGGTAAAAACATTCACAACAGCCCACACAACTATGTACTGGTAAGTTCGGATA